>CEUS01253191.1_pt1 | contig 31114 bp, 31 predicted proteins | sample 427031 | NCBI WGS metagenome assembly CEUS01 (sample SAMEA2622837, study PRJEB7988) | marine metagenome | biome: marine biome (ENVO:00000447); feature: marine epipelagic mixed layer (ENVO:xxxxxxxxx); material: "saline water (ENVO:00002010), including plankton (ENVO:xxxxxxxx)" | depth 140 m | reverse complement strand
ACAGCGGAGGCGACGGCAAGCTTGACGGGCCCGACCAAGATCGGGGCGCGCTCGAAGGGGCCTTGTGGGCGATTGTTCCGCTCTGCACGATCTTGTTGCTCGTGCTGATCGTGGGACTGAGGCAAAAACCCAAACACATGGACGAGCTGATCATCGGCATCACCTGCGCCGTCGTAGGGATGTGTCTGTTCAACCTCGGCATAGCCCTTGGACTTACTCCCTTGGGCGAACAGTTGGGTGGAAACGTGGTGTCCAGCTTTGCCTCCATTCAACCTTGGGCCGCTAAAAGCGGCACCTTGGACCCCATGTTCGCTTCGGAAAACTTGGGGAAGGCCTTGGCTATTCTCTTTGGGTTCATTCTGGGATATGGAGCGACCTTGGCGGAACCCGCCCTTAACGCCCTTGGTGCCACCGTGGAAAAAATCACCGTGGGCGCATTCAAGAAAAACCTGCTCATGCAAACCGTTGCCACTGGAGTGGCCATCGGAATTGCCACTGGAGTCGCCAAAATCGCCTTCAACTTGGATTTGTGGTATTTGCTTGTCCCACCCTATATCATATTAATGTTAATCACCTATCTTTCTAGTGAGGACTTCGTCAATTTCGGATGGGACAGCGCCGGAGTGACCACGGGGCCGATAACCGTACCCCTCGTTCTGGCCATGGGCTTAGGCATCGGAGCCCAAACCGGAGCCATCGACGGGTTCGGGGTGCTTGCCCTTGCATCCATTGGTCCCATCATCACGGTTCTCACCGTCGGACTCATCGTGAGAAAGAAGCCCAAATCGAGTGAAGATCCGGAAATCCCCTTGAAGGAGGCAGCTTAAGATGAGCGATAAATCACAAAACAGCGATTACTCCCTGCTTTCTCTCATATTGCCGAAGGGTTCGGCCACTCCTGTGGTTGAGGCCATCGGCAAAGCTGGAGCCGCAGGTATTTTCGAAATGACAGCGCGTGGTTCCGTGCTTACTGAAGGAGGGTTTATCAAGCGTATGTTTCCTCCTCCAGCTCCGGAACAGCATCTGTTGCAAACCCTTGTCCCGAACGACAAGGTGGATGCAGTAACCGAGGCCGCAATTGAAGCTGGACAGTTGCATCGTATGGGATCTGGCGCAGTCTTCGTCATCCCATGCAGTGAATCCAGTCAATCCGATGGTTTCCCCGGAGCTGAAACCTCCGGTGATTCAAAAAATGGCTCTTCTGGAGAGTATTCTGCTGATCTGGAGGCCATTTGCGCTATCTGCGAAATTGGAGTGGCGGAAGACATTGCCAAGGCAGCCTTGCAAAGTGGAGCTCCCGGGCCCACCATCACCTTTGGCGAGGGTGGGGGACTTCGCGACAAGATTCCCTTGCTTCGCATGACCAAAGGTCCGGAAAAGGAATTCGTGTGGTGCGTGGTCGATAAGTCGGAGGCGGACAACGTATTTGCCGAGATGGCTCGGGCTGGACGGATCACGGAACCGGGTCGTGGCTTCATGTACTCGATTCCCGTTGACGCCGGCATCGTGAATGTTTCCAGCGTCGTGTCCTCATCAGCTCATGCGGCAACCATGGAGCAGGTCATCGCAGCCTTGGACGACCTTAAGGGAGACAAGGATTGGAGAGGCTCGGCGGAAGGAGATGGTGGGAAAGCCAAAGCTCTCAAGTCTACTTTTCTCAAAGACCTGACAGGTCTTTACTGCATTGTTCCTCGTGACCATTATTCCGATGTCTACGATGCCATCCTCGAGGCGGGAGCACCTGGCGTCAGTACTAATTTCGGTGTCATGCTGGATGCCGATGCAGGCGAAGGAGACCAGGCCCAAAACGAAGAATGGGCAGTTGTCTACACTTCCTTGGGAGCCGGCAACGTCGACAAGGTACGAGATGCAACGTCCAAAAAGATCGACAGTTTGGGTATTGATCGCACGGCGTTCTACACCTTGCCGATACCTCGCGCCTTGACCTACTTGGGTTGAACTATTCTACAACAGGTTCACCTCTACGGTGAATTCATCTCTTTGCCCCGGGCCTACGAATCTTGGCCCTTGCGCATGAGCAGTAGGGTTTGGAGGCCCCATCCAGGGTTCAACGCAATAAAAAGGTGACTCTTCACTTTCGGTCCAAGTAACGAAAGTACGAGTTGAGCCAGAACCACCCCCTTCTATTCGAACGGATACGTTTTCTTCTCCATTCGCGGTGCCGAAAATTGCCTCTGGCTCCTTTAGGTCGGCATGAATCCGATTCACTAGACTGGGTTCCGAAAAACGTTCTTCGCCAGGTGGGCGAGGCAATTGGCGCAGGTTCCCATTCGGTTCGTACGCATAAGCGGTTTTGGCTGGTATCTTTAGTATGAAATCGTTGCGTTCCAGATCTCTGCGCCAAGGCAAGTGGAAATAAAAATGGTATCCTGGAGACCAAGGCATGGCCTTGTCACCGTAGTTTTCCAAGATTAGGCTGACCTGCACACGCAGTTCCGCGAAACGATAAACCACCGTCAATCCGTAGTCGTATGGATAGCAGGCGGAAGCCACTTCATTAGGCTGAAGCTCTGCGGCAAAGCCGTATTCATCGATGGAGGCGATGCGAAAATCGCTGTTGCGAGCAAACCCATGCTGAGGCATGGGCAGTAACTTGTCTTCCGGCGTTTTCCAATGATCTCGTTTTTCATTGGCGTAACTGGTTCCCGCAAAAGGAAACAGGATGGGGTTGCCTCCACGCACCTTGGCAAAGTCGTCCGACGCCAAATCTTCGGGCCAATGAATGACGTCCCTTACGGATCCATCACCCAAGGTGACGTTCCAATTCATCAAGCGAGCTCCGGTTTCGGGTGCCGCCAAGAAGGAAGACGGCCCTCTCGTCCATCGTCGAATCTCGCGTCCTTGATAATCTAAACTCTCCATCAGCAGGCAGTTTTTATACCCTTTTTGAATTGCGCAAAACATTTCGTTCGCGTAAGAAAGGAAAACCTATCCCACCGCGCTTGGATACATGATGATTTCGCCACTTTCAGCACGGCTTTTTTTGCTGGTTACCGTGAGCCTATGGCTTGGCTTTGGCGTAGTGTTCGGCGACAACGATGGAAAACAAACTAATGATGATGGCATTGCGAAGAAGGCGTACGTCATTCCCATTCGCGACCAAATAGGGTCTCCCATTCTCGATATCCTTCGCCGAGGGCTTAAGAATGCCATTCGCGATGACTTCGACGTGGTGATTCTCGACATGGATACACCCGGAGGAGAGCTTGGAGTAACTCTTGAAATAATGGAGGCGCTGGATCGTTTTGAGGGTAGAACCATCGTCTACGTAAACAAGGAAGCGATTTCCGCCGGGGCTTATATTTCGATTGCCGCGGATGACATAGCTTTTGCTCCCGCTGGTATCATCGGCGCGGCTGAAGCCGTTTCCGGAGGTGGTCAAAACATCGATGCATCGATGAAGAGAAAGATAAACTCCTATCTCAAGGCCAAGATTCGAAATTATGCCCAAGATCATCGCTATCGGAGACAAGTGATGGAGGCAATGATGGACGCAAACGCATCTCTGGTCATTGATGGCATACGACCAACTTTAGACGATGACAACACCACCTTTGTCCAGAGTGACAACGAATTACTTACTCTAACCGCAAGTCAAGCGGTCAAGACATACGGTAATCCCCCCCAAACTCTTCTTGGAATCGGAATTTTTGACTCCATCGATGACTTACTGAAAGCGGAATACCCGGAAGGTTACGTGGTTGAGCGTATGGAGTTAAGTTGGTCCGAGGAATTGGGCTTATTCCTTAATCGCATAGGACCGATTATTATGGGAATAGGTTTACTCCTTCTAGTCATTGAATTCAAGACGCCCGGCTTTGGGTTTTTTGGCGTAATGGGCATTCTTCTCATGCTGGTGTTCTTTGGAAGCAAATACGTGGCGGGCTTGGCAGGCTTCGAGGAAATATTGGTCTTTCTCTTGGGTGTGGCTTTGGTTTTCGTTGAAATCTTTCTTTTCCCCGGCACCATGATTTTCGCTTTGCTTGGTGTTTGTTGCATGTTGGGATCTTTGCTTTGGGCCATGGCCGACATTTGGCCAACACCTGATTTCGAATGGAGCTTTAATTTGTTTTACGATCCTTTCATTGACCTTGGTCTGGGGTTACTGGTGGCCATCGGATTAGGCGCTGCCTTGGCCCGCTTCCTTCCCAAATCCCTCTTTTTGGACAGGCTAGTCTTGGCTGGGTCGGTTGGGCAGCTTGATCCATTAGTAACGGGTGGAGCTTCCAGTAAGGACAAACCCTCTGAATTACCTGCTGTCGGCTCCAAGGGTCGCACGGTGTCCGCTCTTTTCCCTTCCGGCACGGTGGAAATTAAAGGGCGTCGATACCAAGCCCAAACGCACTTGGAGTCTTTGCCCGTCAATACAGCGATTAGAGTGACGAAACGAGGCGACTTCAATCTTGTGGTGGAACCGGACGAAGACTTATGAGTTTGTGGATAGCGCTTTTGATAATTGCCTACGTGCTCCTGCTGCTGGAGGCTATTGTTCCTGGTGGAGTATTGGGAGTCATAGGCTTCCTGTGCTTGGCTGCTGCTGGTTGGTCTGCTGGTGAAGAACACGGCTTTTTAATCGGAGGGATCGTTTTTGTGGCCGGCTCCCTTGGTGGCCTTGTATTGATTTTCGCCGAATTGCATTGGCTTGCCCGATCCCGCTTGGGCAACGTTCTCTTTCTCGGCAAGGAAATTTCCGGCAAGAGCAACCCCGAGGTTGCCACCGAAGCGGTCATTGGAAAAGAGGGCGAGGCTAGTACGCCTTTAAACCCATCTGGTTACGCCCAAGTGGAAGGTCAGCAATACGAGGCTTTTTCAGAAGATGGCTATTTGCGAAAGGGAACCGCTCTTGAAGTAACTGGATTGGACAATTTCCGTATAATGGTTCGCAAAAAACAATAAAAGCTTTACCGGTTCATTCAACTCGAGTTTCCTACTACTTCGCATTCCAACCCACCAACCCAAACTCTAATGGACATCAATTTACCGCTCATTGCATTCATTGGCATCGGCATCGTCTTGCTGGTTCTGGCCATTGTCGTAATTTCTTTTTTCAATACTTGGCTAAAAGCTTTGCTGGCTCGCGCTCCGGTGGGGTTCGCCACTTTGCTCGCCATGCGCCTTCGCGGCGTTCCCGTTGGACTGGTTGTGGACGCCAGAATTACTGCGGTCAAGGCGGGTAAAAACCTCAACACCGACCAACTGGAGGCTCATTATCTCGCGGAGGGGAACGTTGTACAAACGGTTCAGTCGCTTATCGCCGCCTCCAAGGCGAATATCGATTTGGAATGGGATCGCGCCTGCGCCATAGACTTGGCTACGCGGGGCACGGCCAAATCCGTCCTGGAGGCGGTGAGAACCTCCATCAACCCCAAGATCATTGATTGCGTGATAGAGGGCAGGGATACCATTGACGGTGTCGCCAAGGATGGTATTCAGGTTAAGGTCAGGGCTCGTGTAACCGTGCGAAGTAACTTGGATCGATACGTCGGTAGCGCACAAGAGGAAACTGTCATTGCCAGAGTTGGCGAAAGCATTGTTTCGACCATTGGGTCTTCCGAAAACTACAAGGTTGTTCTCGAAAACCCGAATTCCATCACCGAAAGCGTATTGGCTAGAGGGCTCGACCAAGGTACTGCCTTTGAGATTCTTTCCATTGATATCGCGGACGTCGACCTTGGTGAAAACCGTGGCGCTCAATTGCGGACTTCTCAAGCGCTTGCCGACAAGGAGGTGGCGCAGGCCCAAGCTGAAATTCGCCGTGCAGCTGCCGTTGCCCTTGAGCAAGAGAACAAGGCCAGGGTGCAGGAAATGCAGGCCAAGCTGGTGGAAGCCGAGGCCCAAATCCCCATGGCCATCGCCGAGGCGTTTAGAGAAGGCAACCTGGGAATCATGGATTACTATCGCTTGCGCAACGTTCAGGCAGACACGGATATGCGCAGCTCGATTTCAAAAGGCGAGCAAGATTGAGAATTAAATAAGCCTTACGCTCGCTCCAGATGGATTCCTTGTTCGACAGTATAATTCCTCTGCTCATTGTTTTGTTTTATCTTTTCGGAAGCTTTTTCCGAAAAAAAACGACGGAGGAAAAGGAGTCGACTCAAACCGAGCCTGCCTATCCGCAGCCTGAAGAGGAATCGGATGATTTGCGTGACGAGATACGTCGTCGTTTCCAGGAAAAAGCGGAGGTGTTCCAGCCAGAGCTTGTGGTGGAAGAGCCACCGACGTCAGTTCCCGTTCATCCGTCCGTGGAGGAAACCCTTCTTGCGCAGAGAGAGCGGCATAAAAAAATTCAGGCGGAAGTGGCGAACGTCAAAAAAGGCAAAGGAACCCATGCCCGGATTGACTCAATGCGTCGGGATATCCCAAGCCATTCTCTTTCGCGGTCTGTTCGGACTCGCTTGAATTCTCCACTGGCGACTCGTGAAGCCATTGTCTTGATGGAAGTTTTAGGAACTCCCGTTGGAATCAAGCAAATGGAAGAAGAAGCCGGCGCCTTGGCGAATAGTTGATTAATCGGCTGGCCAAACGAAGTTCCCCTTGCCTTTTTCGGGAAGTCTGTAGGTGGCTCCGTCTATCACCAAGGAAATGTTTTCCATCTCAGTGGCTGCTCCCTTAAAGGATTTGGAGAATTTAAATGGAAGAATTTCTCCTTGGGCAATATCCGTCATACGTTCACTGGGGCCGCCATCCATCTGTATTACCAGGTTCTTGATTGGCCCCTTTGCAACGATCTGAAGGTCTTGCATCCGCTGAGGCTCTTCCACTGGCAGCTGCTTGTCCTTTTCAGGGCCTGCCTCTTCACCTTCCGGCCAGAATTTAACGACCAAGAAAGCTATAATGATCAGGGCGACGAATGAAGCAGCGATCAAACCAAATTTGACCCAGGGAAAATCATCTGGCGGGTTTGTTGGAGGAATAGGTGGAGGAGAATCACCCGACGATGCGGTGTCCTCCTTGGGAGAGTCCACAGTGATGGTGCCAATTGCCTGTAGGGGAGAGCGACTTTTGCCAGCTGGTTGGGAAGCTTCGAAATCCGCCAATATCCCTTCTGGGTCGAGATTGAGATAGCGCGCGTAATTGGTCAGAAACCCTCGTAAGTAAACCGCCGGCAAGTTCATTTCGAAATCGTCGCTTTCGAACTTCGTAAGGTAATCGCCCCGAATCTTCGTACTTTCGGATGCTTCGCGAATCGATATTCCCTTGCGGGTTCGCGCGTCTGCGAGTTTTTGTCCCAAGCTTGCCATCTATAAAATATTCTTAATGCGTTATAAGCGAATGAATCAACCCGCAAAACGAAACCTTTGTATTTTCCATAATAGAAGAAAAGAAAGTTTTACAAGTCTTTGAGGATTTCACGAGGCTGCGCTCCATTGTCGGGGCCGACTATTCCTCGCTCCTCCAGTTCATCCATGATGCGGGCGGCGCGGTTGTAGCCGATCTTTAATTTTCGTTGCAAATTGGAAGTGGAAGCCCGTTTTGTCGTCCTTATGACCTCCAGGGCTTTGGAAAGCATGGGATCATCGTCCTCGCCGCCACTTCCGCCGAGTATATCCTCTTCTTCGGCCGAGTCTATTTGCTGTTGTACTTCCTCCACAATGTCGGGAGGTCCGTTTTGTTTCAAAAAGTCCACTACGCCATTGATTTCCTCGTCACTTACGAAAGCGCCTTGGGCGCGGAGGTAGCTGGCGCTTCCTGGTGGAATGAACAACATGTCACCTTTACCTATTAAAGCCTCGGCTCCTTTGCCGTCGAGAATGGTTCGGCTGTCCTGCAGAGACGCAACGCGAAAAGATATTCTACTGGGCAAATTGGCCTTAATCACACCCGTGATGACGTTGACCGATGGTCTTTGGGTTGCAATGACCAAATGAATGCCGGCGGCACGGGCCAATTGAGCCAAGCGCGCGATCCCTGTTTCAATTTCAGCTTGAGCGACCATCATCAGGTCCGCTAATTCGTCGATTATGCAAACAATGTAAGGTAATTTATTTTCAGGGATTTCCAGCACGCCTTCATCCCGAGGCACTTCGATTGTAGATAAAGCCGCTCTTTCCTCTGGAGTGAGCTCGGCATCCATGGCATCGGCTTTAGCTTTTTCCTCTTTGTCCTTCAATATCTTGGCATTAAATCCTGCCAAGTTGCGAACACCTACCTTGGCGAAGATTTGATAACGACGTTCCATCTCGATCAACAACCACTTCAATGCCGCAGGCACTTTTTTTGGTTCCGTTACTACGGGGATCAGCATATGAGGCAGATCATTGTAAACTTTCATTTCAACGATCTTGGGATCCACCATGATGAAACGCACGTCCTCGGGACTGGCATGGTAGCAGAGGGATGCAATGATCGCATTCATGCAGACTGTCTTCCCTGATCCCGTGGAACCTGCGATGAGCAGATGAGGCATTTTAGTGAGATCGGTCACCAAAGCCTTCCCGCTTGCTTCCTTGCCTAGGACGACGGGTATCTCGGCATTTGCATTCGCCCAAGCAGTTGACTCCAGGATTTCCTTGATACAGACAGGGGAAGCCTTGGCGTTTGGCACCTCGATACCTACGCAACCCTTGCCTGGGACAGGAGCCAATATCCTAACGGATTCAGCTTTAAGCGCCATGGCCAGGTTTTTGTCGAGGTTGGCAATTTTCTCCACCCGAACACCTGCGGCAGGATGAACGTCGTATCGCGTTATAACCGGACCGGTATGCACTTCACCCAATTCAACTTCGATTTTGAACTCGGCCAAGGTGTCCCGAAGGTTTTGGGCTTTTTTCATATGATCCTCGTCTCCACCATCATCGGCGTCCGGAGGATCCATCAATAGGTCAAGGGGGGGGAATTTATAATCGCCTTTGCGTTCAGGGAAGAGATCCTGCGCCTTGGTTGTTTTCTCGCTACGCACGATTTTGAACCCACCTAAATCACTTTCGGGGTCTTTTTCCTTGGGCTCCGGTTCCAACTCACTTACCGATTCCGGCTCCGGGTCCGCCTCCACTTCGGGTTCTGCCATCTCTTTCGGTTCCAACTCTTCCTTGGAGACTTTCTTCCGCTTTTTCTTTCGAGCGGGCACTTTTTTCGAGCTGGTTTCATCAACTATGGGTTCAACGCTGCCAAACAAGGAATCGTTGTCGTCCGGCTCAGGATCTTCAGGAGGGTCCAGGGAATCTTCCGGAGTTTCATGCACAGGCTCCTCTTCCTCCTGCCTGGATTTTGAACGAGCTCTTTGTTCACCAAGTTTTTTCAATAGAAAACCGACTGTTTTCCCTAATCGTTCCGACCACTTGCTTGGATCAATTGAAAAATACAGGGCAATACTTCCCAGTAATAAAGCGCTCATCAGTATACCTGAGCCGGCTGGTCCTATGACGCTGTACAAAGGGCCTCCGTAAAAAACGCCATTTTCTGCTGGAACTCCCGAATATAGATATCCACATGCACCACCTGCTCCTTTTGTGTATATTTGGGCATTCTCGCTGGTGTCTAGGACCATTTCCTCACCAATTTCCACCGCGAAGACGCTTCCCAAAATACTAAGTGATAAACAAAGCACGAGAGCAGAACCCATTTTAAGCCATACGATGCGCTTCGTCACGTCCGCAAAGCAAACATAGGCTGCAGTGAAAAATATCCAAGGCACGCACCAAGCGCCATACCCCAGCATTCTAAATAGCAAAGCCGCCAAGTGAGAGAGCTTGCCAAAAGGGTTGCTGCTTTCAGAAGGAACTGGATCCCTGTGGACTTGATCGGGATGATAGTATGCTTGAGTTACTAGAATGGCCAAACCGATCAATGCAAAGCCCAACGACCACCAAGCACGCCGCCTCGGACTCAGCGTGTCCAAGCTTTCCTTTTCCTTGTCTTTTTCTCCCTTCTTCAACACTCCCTCAATCATTAGACTGGCATTCAATCTTTTCGTTGAGGAAAAAACCTCTTCATGCCAGCCAATAAGCTTTAATCAAACGTTCGCGTTGAAATGTCCATTTTGAAATTCAAGCCAATTTATCAGGAGCGGGTGTGGGGCGGCCGCAAACTGGAGGAAAAAATGGGCCGTTCCTTGCCTGCAAACAAGACCATAGGGGAAAGCTGGGAGGTAGTGGATCGACCGGAGGCTCAGTCAATTGCCACGAATGGTCCTTGGGAAGGAAAAACGTTGAGAGATCTCGTCAAGATGGAAGGAGACTACTTGTTCGGCCCGGGCAATGATCACCAGCAACCTTTCCCCGTTCTTGTAAAATGGCTGGATTGCTGCGAGCGGTTGAGTTTGCAAGTCCATCCTCCAGCGGAAGCAGCGCAACGTTTTGGTGGAGAGCCTAAAACGGAAAATTGGTACGTAGCCGAAGCAACCGCCGAAGCCAAGTTGTTGGTTGGGTTGCAGCAGGGCGTCACCCGAAAAGATTTTGAAAAAGCCCTCCGCGAAGAGACTCTGGAAGCCCTTGTTCACCGGATTCCTTCACGAGCCGGTGATTCCTTGTTGGTTAGGAGCGGCCGTCTCCACGCTATCGACGGAGGTAATCTCATCTTGGAAATACAACAGAACTCAGATACCACCTACCGCGTTTTTGATTGGGGCAGGGTGGGATTGGATGGAGCTCCCCGCGACCTGCACGTCGAGCAATCCATGAGTTGCATCGATTTTAAGGATTTCGAACCGGAACCCATTCGAGATGACATTGCTTCGTCGGAACAATGTTTGGCTGATTGCGATGAGTTTCGCATTCGCAGGTTTCGCTTTCCCGGCGCTCGCAAATTGAATTTCCCCGCCAATGAGCAACCTAGTTTGATCCATATGATTTCAGGAGGAGCAACCTTTGGGAACGATACCCTGACGTCTGGCGAAACCGCCTTGGTGCCTTTTGCGGCAGAAGGGCAACTGGAGATGGTTCGACCTTCTGTCTTTCTGGTTACAGATGGTTTTTTCAGCCCCAAACGAGCTCCAAGTAATTTGTAGATAGAGCAGCCGTACCCTTTCCCGTTGACCCTCTGCGAGACTGGGTACGTAATGGAATCCTTTTTCTTGTAATGGAATCCGAAGTTAACAAAGAAGCTGAAAACAAGCCTGCGGAGAACGTGGACGAGCCGGTTGAATCTGCAGTTGTCGAAGAAGCGGCGAAGGACTCGGATGTGTCTGAAATCGCTGATAAAACACCCACGGAAACGGAAGAATTGAAAGGCCGCTTGGAGGCTGCCTATGGGAAACAGGCAGAATTGCAGAACAAGTACCTTCGTAAAGCAGCGGATTTGGATAACATGCGGAAACGACTTGCTCGGGATCGAGAGGAAATTACCGCTACCGCAATTACCGGATTGCTGGAGGATTTATTGCCTTCCATAGATGCTTTTCGCTTAGGTCTAGATGCGGCTCATGGCAAGGAAGGCGCCGATGAGATAGTCAAGGGATTTGCCATGGCCTTGGATCAAATGAACGAAATTTTGTTACGCCGTGGGCTTGAGACCGTCGACCCAGTCGGAGAAGTGTTTGATCCCGCTTTGCATGAAGCTCTTTCACAGGAACACAGTGAAGAAGTGGGCGAAGGCAAGATATTACGTGTCATGCGAGTTGGTTACAGGTTGAATGAGCGCCTCCTTCGACCGGCGGCGGTTATTGTTTCAACGGGCTCGGTGGTCGCAGCTTCTGCAGACGAGAAGCAGGCGGCGAACGAATAAGAACGGTTCCTCATGGCCAAGAAAGACTTCTATTCTTTGCTCGGGGTTTCCCGGGAAGCTTCTGCGAGCGAATTAAAAAAAGCCTACAGGAAGCTGGCTGTTCAATATCATCCTGATAAAAATCCCGGCGACAAGGAAGCGGAAGAAAAATTCAAGCAAGTTTCCGAAGCTTATGACGTACTGAAGGATCCAGAGAAAAGGCAACGTTACGATCAATTCGGGCATGCCGCTTTTCAAGGCGGCGGCGGCGGCGGACATGCCGGTTCGGTAGATCCGTTCGAGATTTTCCGTGAAGTTTTTGGCGGAGGCGGCGGTGGAGGAGGCGGCGGTTTTGGAGGCATCTTCGAAAACTTCTTTGGTGGCGGAATGGGCGGGGATCCAAGTTCAGTTCGTGGACCGGATTTGCGTTACGATCTTGAAATTTCCCTAAAGGAAGCATCCAAAGGCGTTGAACGCGAAGTACGCTATCGTAGGCATGCTCCATGCAAGCCATGCAGTGGAAGCGGGGCGGAACCTGGATCCAGCAAATCAGGTTGTCCGACTTGCAGGGGGGCGGGTCAAGTTGCGACCAACCGAGGATTCATCAGCATTCAGCGAACTTGCCCAAAATGCAATGGCACCGGGTCGGTGATCGAGAAGGTCTGCCGTTCTTGTCGCGGTGAGGGCCGCGTGCAAGAAACCAGCAAGGTGAAGATTAAAATTCCGCCGGGAGTCGATACTGGCTCTCGGCTTTGTTCTCGCGGTCAAGGTGAAGCTGGAATCCAAGGAGGAGAGCCCGGGGATTTATACGTGGTCGTCCACCTTAAGGAACATGAAGTTTTTGAGCGTACGAACGATGACCTTTATTGTGAAATCCCCATTAAGTTCACTTTGGCTGCGCTTGGCGGAACCATTGAGGTGCCCACGCTCGATGGCAAAGCTTCCTTGAAGATACCTTCCAGCACCCAGTCTGGTACCGTTTTCCGCTTGCGGGGGCATGGCATTCCCAACCTCAGAACAGGTCGCAAAGGGGATCAGATGATTCGTATTTCCATCGACGTTCCCAAGCGACTCACGAAGGATCAGAGGAAACGGCTTGAGGATTTTGCCGAATCCTGCGGTGACCCTGGTAATCCTGTCAGTGATAGCTTTCGCGCCAAAGTAAAACGATATTTCAAGGAATGACCGTCCTGTCTCAAGGTGCCTCTCCATTTGGCGATCGCAGGCCCTTGAGTCTTGATGACGCCGTGGCGCGACGCGAGCAACTGAGAACGGAAGGTAAAACCATGGTTTTAACCAATGGTTGTTTCGATTTGTTGCACGCAGGGCATCTGTTCCTATTGGAGCGAACATCTGCTTGTGCAGACGAATTGTGGGTGGCTGTAAATTCCGATGCCAGCGTTCGGTCCTTGAAGGGTTCGAATCGACCTCTCCAGGGTGAACTTGAAAGAGCCTATGCCCTGTTGTGTCTCGAGTTCGTGGATGCAGTGTTATTGTTCGATGGCAGGCGTTTAGACAATGAAATCCAATCTTTGAAGCCTGATGCTTATGCGAAAGGCGGTGACTACTCGCTGGAAACCTTGGACAAGAAAGAACTTGCTGCCCTCGAGGGAGCGGGAGCCGCCATTCACTTTATCCCTTTTCTCGATGGCTTTGGCACGACCGACTTGATAAATAGGATAAACAATTTGCCAACCACCTGATCCAATAATCCCCAACTATCCCGTGAACGTCGTTCTTTTAGGTTCTGGAACCGGTAGCAACGCCGAAACGATATTGCGTGCAGAAAAAAATGGAGACTTGGGCGATGCTTCCATTAAGGCAGTTTTTTCGGACAATGAAAACGCTGGTATTATGGATCATGCGTCGCATTACGGCAAGCCGGCTCGATTTCTCTCTGCAGGGCCTTTCAAGACCAAGTTGGATGGTGAATCCGAGACCGCCTGGATCAAGGAAATTGAGTTCTATGAGCCTCAATTAGTAGTGTTAGCGGGTTTCATGCGGGTGCTTAAACCACCTTTCCTCCAAGCCTTTCAAAAGCGAATCATCAATTTACACCCCAGCTTGCTGCCTAGTTTCCCGGGTTTAAATGGTATTCGCCAAGCCTTTGATTATGGAGTAAAAGTGACGGGCTGCACCGTACATTGGGTTAATGAGATTGTGGATGGTGGAGCGATCATCGACCAAGCGGCAGTTCGCGTGCAAAACGATGATAACCTTCAGGCTCTCGAGGCGAAAGTACATGAAGCCGAGCATCGTCTCCTGCCAGAAGTCGTTAGACGCCTTTCAATTGGTGAGATTCCCTTTCCGAGATGATTTGCATCAGTAGCGAGATCGAGCCCGATCTCGTTGGCTCCTTGGAAGATCAATTATGCGAGTGGGATCTCTCCCCTTGGGCGCTCGTCGTGAACCGCTTGAGCGGTGCAGGTACGCTGGAGGGATATTTCAGCAATCGCGAGGAAGCCCTTGACGCATGGGGGCTGCTCCAAGATTGTTTGAAAAACCTGCCCTCCAAACCTAAACTAATCCCTGTAAAAGAAGAAGATTGGGCGTTGTCCTACAGGAAGCATTTCCATTCTTGGCAGAGCGGAAACTTGCATGTTGTTCCTTCTTGGGAGAGCCAAACCTTTTCGATCCCATCGGGGCACAAGGCGATTTTCCTCGACCCTGGCATGGCGTTCGGTACCGGTAATCACGAGACTACCAGACTTTGTATTCACGCGGTGGTTGATTTCATCGATCGAACAACTGCAGATCCGATTTCGTTAGCATGCGTCGATGCAGGTTGTGGCTCCGGTATTTTGTCATTGTCCGCTAAAGCACTTGGTTTTGGCGTGGTTAGAGGCTTCGACAACGATAACCTAGCATTGAAGGTGGCGCGGGAAAACGCGTTGGCGAATGGAATGCTTGAAGACATCGATTACTTTTTTGCCGATTTGGCGACTCCGTTGGATAAGGCGTCCGTGGATCTCTTGCTCGCAAACGTGCAAGCTGACGCGCTTTGTCAAAACAGAGCTAATCTGCTCGGTGCCATCGCGCCGAAAGGAACCCTATGTCTAAGTGGAGTGCTGACTATCGAATCAGAGGAAGTCGAACGAATCTTTTCCACGGAAATGGAGAAATTGGGATCTTCTTTTTCTATCGAAACAAGCTATGACGGAGAATGGGCGTCTCTTGTCTTCGATCGCATTAGTTAAAAATAAAAGCATTATAGCTTAACATTTAGAAAAATCTCTTTAGGGTGCCTCTTTTCCCATGGTTGCCGTTTCCAGAAACCTCAATCAATCGACTTTGGACAAGTGGGATGCCGACCATGCATGGCATCCTTTCACGCAATCCAGCGAACGTGGTTTTGCCCCTCCTCTCCAGATAGAGAAAGGTGAAGGCCATTGGCTGTTCGACCTCAACGGCAATCGTTACTTTGACGGGACGGCATCCATGTGGACCAATGTGAGGGGACATGGAAACCCCTCACTCGACAACGCCTTGAGGGAACAACTTGATTATCTTGCCCATTCTACTTTTCTTGGTCATGGGCACCCCACCGCCACTTTACTTTCACGCAAGTTAGCGGAAATTTCGCCATCCGCCTTGGAGGTTGCTTTTTTTACCGACAATGGATCTTGCGCCGTGGAGGTTGCTCTAAAGATGTCTTTTCAGTTTTGGCAACTGATCGGGAGACCGGAGAAGCAAAAAGTCGTTGCCATGGAAGGTGCCTACCATGGTGATACTTTTGGAGCGATGTCGGTTGGAGGGGGAGGTTTCTTTGCGGAACGCTTTCGTCCTTGGTGCTTTGAGGTGGAGCATTTCCCGGCGCCTCTTTGCCTTGAAAGCTCGGGTATTATCCATCAAGAGGACTCCACCTCCAGCCTTGATGCCCTTCAGCTCTTGCTCGATCGAGAGGGTGACAAAATCGCGGCCTTGGTCCTGGAGCCCTCCGTTCAGGGAGCCGCGGGAATGAAACAACAGCCTTCAGGTTTCCTTCAGGCGGTGGCCGAGCTTTGTCAAAAAGCGGACGTACATTTGATTTTGGATGAAGTTTTCGTAGGTTTTGGTCGCTTGGGAGAGATGCTTGTCTGCTCCGACGAAGGAGTGCAACCGGACTTCCTTTGTTTGGCCAAGGGATTGACTGGCGGCTACTTGCCCTTGGCCGCGACGATGACAACAAGCGAAGTCTACGCCGCTTTTTCAGGAGCTTATCATGAGCATAAGGCACTTTATCATGGCCATACTTTTACTGCGAACCCTTTGGCTGCCGCCGTTGCTTTGCGAAACGTAGAAATGCTGGAAGAAGATTTGGCCCAAGGTTTGGTTGCCGAAGGCACGAAGGCGTTTGGGTATTATTTGAACAAAACGCTGGCCAAGCATCCCAACGTTCGGGAAGTGAGACAGAGAGGATTGGCGTGTTGTCTGGATTTATGTCCTGACAAGGACAACTCAAATGCTTTTCCAGTCACAAGACGAGCAGGGCTTGAAGTTTGCATGGAAGCTCGGGCGAGAGGGGTCTTGTTGCGACCACTCGGCAATTCAATTCCCCTTGTGCCTCCCATCTTGGTGCGCCCTGATGAATTAGAGTTTCTATGCCATGTTTTGCGGGACTCTTTGGATGCTAATTTTGCAAAGGAACAAAAATCATGAAATACAACGAACAGGATATTGAAACAATCTATAACCTTCCCTTCACCACCTTGATTTATCGAGCGCAGGAAACCCATCATCGACATCAGGATCCTTCTGGAATTCAAACTTGCGCCCTCAAATCGATAAAGACGGGGACTTGTCCCGAAGATTGCAAGTATTGCCCTCAATCCGCGCATTATGACACAGCCGTTGGGCCTGAAAAACTTCTGGACACTGAGTCAATTCTAGAGGATGCCCGACAGGCGCTTCGCGAAGGAGCCAGTAGGTTTTGCATGGGAGCGGCTTGGACGCGTATCCCTCGCGGAGATCAATTCAAATCCGTTTTGAAAACGACAACAGCCGTGAGCGAAATGGGGTTGGAGGTCTGCTGTACTTTTGGGGCCATGACCAAAGAGCAAGCCTTGGAGTTGAAAGAAGCAGGTTGCACAGTGTACAATCATAACCTCGATACCTCCCGGGATTATTATAAAGAGATCATAACCACACGAACCTATGACGAACGGCTTGAGACTTTGAAAAATGCGCGAGCGGCCAACTTGGAAATTTGCAGCGGCGGGATCTTGGGAATGGGCGAATCCATTCACGACCGGCTCGAGATGTTGCGTGAATTGGCGAATATGGAACCACCACCCGAATCCGTGCCGATCAACGCCTTGGTTGCGGTGCCCGGCACCCCTTTGGAGGATCAAGAGTTTGTCGACGGGATTGAATTCGTCCGGATCATCGCCACTGCGAGAATCCTTATGCCCAAGGCCATGGTGAGATTGTCGGCGGGTCGCAATGAAATGAGCGAGGAATTGCAAACTTTGTGTTTTCTTGCAGGCGCCAACAGTATCTTTTTGGGAGATCGCTTGTTGACTACTGAAAACCCCGAAGCCGAAGCCGATCGAAACCTGCTTGAAAAACTCGGCTTGTCACTACTTGATCCCGAACGAGCGAGGGAGTTTCACCGGCAGACGAGCGACTCTTCATCGCATGCCCATTTGGTCAGCGCCTAATCAAGTAATGAGCAAGGTGGCATTGATCACCGGCAACGATACTGGGGTCGGTAAAACTCGAGTGGCTGCTTCTCTAGCCAAGCTATTGGCCGATTTCGGACCGGTACGTTATTTGAAAGTAGTCGAGACGGGAATTGTTCAGCCAATTGATTCCGATGCCAACCAAGTTAGCAATTGGGCACAGGGGGAACTGGAGTCATCGACCGTTCTACGCAGTTATCGTCAACCATTGGCACCCGTTTTTGCAGCTGCATCCGAAGGGCAAGAGTTAGCTTTCCGAGATTTAGTGGATGAATTTCAGAAGGCCAAAGGTCCTAATTGGAATTTGGCTGAAGGAGCGGGCGGGATGGCGGTTCCATTGGATTCATCCGGGGTTGATTGGAAGGATTTCGCCAAGGCGATCCCCGTCGATGCCGTCGTTTTGGTGGTGGAGAATAGACTCGGAGCCATTAATCAGATGCGTTTACTCGATGCCTATTGCCAAGACCTGTCGATCCCTTGTGGGTTCTGGTTAAACGAGGCGTTGCCTCAAGAAACCGAGGTTATCCGTACAAATGAAAAAGCATTGTCCTCCCTGGCAAGATCGACGTGGGGTATCCAACGACATGGCAAGGAACCTACTCAAGTCGATTTGAGTTGGGCAAACGAGGAATCGGATGCGTGAGCGAAATAGGCCGCAAATTCGAAAAAAAACTGTCTGACCGCGCCACGCAAGGGTTGGAGCGGCGGTTACCTGTCGTTTGCGAGGACAGCGACACGATTAATTTAGCGGATAACGATTATCTTGGATTGGCGCATCATCCGGACGTCAAGGAGGCGGCCAAACAAGCCATTGATGAATTCGGATGTTCTGCTTCGGCTTCACCACTCATAACAGGTTTCGGCAAAGCTCATTTTGCTCTCCAGGAACGTTTGCTCGATTGGTATGATGCGGATTCCGTGATGATATGGAATTCCGGCTTCGCCGCCAATCAAGCGTTGTTTTCTCTAGTGCCCGATAGAGGAGATCGAATCTTTGCTGATAGGCAGATTCATCACAGTGTGGTTTCGGGACTGTTGCGCAGCAAAGCCGATTTTCGCCGCTTCCCACACTTGAATCATGCGCGACTCGAGGAACTGTTAAGGCAGAGACAAAATTCGCAAGGCACGGATTTCGTGGTTACGGAGAGCGTTTTCAGCATGGATGGAGACTCCCCTGACTTGATGAGCATAGCTGACCTCAAGGATCGTTACGGGTTCACTTGGATTGTGGATGAAGCGCATGCACTAGGTTGGTATGGCGAACGAGGGGCGGGCCTGTTGGAGCAGAAGGGTATTTTGAAAAGGGTGGACGCTATTGTGGGAACCTTGGGTAAGGCACTTGGCTCGCAAGGTGCATTCATCATCTTCAAAAACGATGCATGGAGACGCTATTTAATGAATTTTTCCGGACCATTCATTTATTCGACCTTTTTAGCACCCGCTTCAGCAGCAGCAGCGGTCAAGGCGATTGAAATAACAAGTCAATTGTCAAAGGAGCGAGTTGTATGGCGAAACGAGTCCAGCCATTTCAGGAAAGGTTTGCGAAAAGCCGGATGGAAAGTCCCTTCAGGTGATTCCCCAATCGTTCCCTTGGTGTTAGGTCATGCTCGTCAAGCCATTGCTATGTCAGATCGTTTGAAAACAGGCGGAGTGCATGCAGGAATGATTAGGGAGCCAACAGTGCCTGTCGGGTCCAGCCGATTGCGGTTTTCCCTTAAGACAGGTTTTGACTACACTTCCCTTCTGGAACGAATAATTAGCCTTATGGGAGAGCCAGAATCTTGAAAATCCTATGGATTGGAGGGTGGGGAACGTCTCCCGATTGGGGCCTCACCGCAGTACGTCGTTGGCGGCCTGATTGGAAACATGAATGGGTGATCCCCAATGCATCTTCCGCATCTTTTGCAGATGGATCGCATGATTGGGTGGGTGGCTATTCGTTCGGTGCCTTCTTGATGTTACGGAGTCCCAATGATTTTCCTTCTAGAAAAGGGCATTTTTTCGTCGCCCCCTTTCTTGATCTCAAGACAGAGGCTCAATTGGGTGGGAAAGTTACAACCACGCAATTAAAAGTCACTCGCCGACGCTTGACCCTGGATCCTCCTCGAGCATTAGCCGACTTTTATCAACTTAGCGGGTTGAATTTCCCCATGGATACAACACTACCTTACAGTCTGCAGGATTTGACTTGGGGCATCGAAACTTTACTTGGAGAGTCGGCTCCGCTACCCGTTGAAGATCCAGGTTTTGCTGTTTTTGGATCGGAGGATTCGCTGGTCGATCCTGTTTTGTCTAACCGTTTTTTCCCAGAAAACACCGTTGTGGAAGGCGCGGGGCATCGTTTGGAAGCATTGCGGGGCTCCGTGCAAATTAATGATGGATAATTTCAACCAGCAAGCTTTGGAATACCATGCGCTTTCAAACATACAGCGAGACTTGGCGAATTGGACAGCGGAATGGCTGGAATCAGATGGAGGTTGCTTGGATGGCATAGAATTTGGCGCAGGAACCGGTCATTTTACCAAACTCGTACTTCAAACGGGAATGACTTTATTGGCCGTTGATCGTTCTTGTCGAATGGTAGCAGTTGGCAAAGCGTCACATCCCATGGCTCAATGGAAGGAAGGAGACGCATGGGCGCCGGATAGTTGCATGAAGGCGGATCGCGTTCTTTCCTCAGCTTTGCTTCAATGGTGTCCGGATCCTGCTGAAACGTTTGCTCAATGGCGGGACCTTTTGCGTGAGGGCGGCCGAGTTTTATGTGGTTTGTTTGTAAGTGAAACGTTACCTGAACTAACGGAGGTTCTTCCCAGTGCGCCTCCTTTCATTTGGAGAACGAAGGCTGAATGGAAGGCTTTGTTTGAAAAAGCTGGGTTCATTGTGGAGCGATCGGAGTCGAGTAAGCGTGTCTATTTTTTCGATAATGCGCATGCGCTTCTGCGAACGCTCCACCGCAGCGGAGCTACCAGTCCTCTAAGGTTTTCGCCAGGTGTTTTGCGAACGGCCATGCAGAAATATGATGCCATGTTTGCCCAGGACCAAACCGTACGCTCCACTTGGACTTTCATGCGGATCGAATGTATTTAGGATGGAAGGTCATTGAAAAATAACGATTTTTTCCCTACTGCCCAATTATGAAAAGCGACGTGGAAGAAGAAGCATTACGGATTTTCGAGGAAACGAAAGCTCTCCTCAAAGGGCATTTCATTCTCCGGTCGGGCCGCCGCAGCGAATATTTTTTCCAATGCGCCCAAGTCTGCCAATACCTTGACAAGGTCGAACGATTGATCACGTTGTTGCGAGGCAAGGCTCAAAGCCTTGCTTGCGACGTGGTGGTGGCGCCTGCAATGGGAGCCTTGGTCATTGGTCAAGAAATGGCCCGTCAATTAGGGGCTCGTTATGTCTTTCTGGATAAGGAGAATGACAAGCTCGCGCTACGCCGGGGTTTTTCATTGAGTCCTAATGAAAGGGTTTTGATCGTTGAAGACGTAGTGACTCGAGGAGGACGTGTTAAAGAAGCGATTGATATAGTCAACGGCACTGGTAGTGATTTGGTTGCAGTGACCGTTTTAGTTGATCGAAGTGAAGGTAAAATAGACTTTGAAGCACCTCTGATTAGCTTGATTGAAATGAACTTTCCAACTTATGACCCGCTGGATCTCCCGCCTCATTTAGAGGGTATCCCACCAATTAAGCCTGGAAGCTGATCTGCAATCTCCTCTTGCGGGAGCTTCGTCAAGGAATACGATAGGGCACGAACGTATGGCGTCCGCGAAACCATACGTAAAGGCGATTTAGCCCACGCTCAACCAGCTTGCGAGCATCTTTGATCGTGGACACTGGGTGACCGTTTATTTCCACCACCACTACACCTTCGCGGAGAGAACTTACTTCACCCGATGATTTTGTAACAATTATACCCTCTATCGATTTGGGGATTTCGTAATTAAGACGCAGGTTATCACTCAAGGGCTCCATATTCAGGCCAGGGAAAGGTGAAGGTTCCGAATCAGCGGCAGAACCTTTATCCTTCAGTCGTCCAAGCGTTACTTTCAAAAAAGCCTTTTTCCCTTCCCTAAAAAACCCAAGCCTTGCTTCTTCACCAGGAGGTTTACGGGAAATGAAAACCCGTAATTCAGCGACTGACTGAACAGGGCGTTCATCCATGGAAACCACCACGTCGTCCACTTTTAATCCGGCTTTATCTGCCGGCGAACCCGTCACGACCTTGCTGACTCTAGCCCCATATGCGGTTGGTACTTTGAGGATTGTAGAAGAAGCCGGTGTTATATCCTCGAGTTCCACACCAAGAAAACCACGATCCACGTTTCCTTTTTCAACCAAACTGACCAGTATGCTCTTGGCTAAATTGATAGGGATAGCGAATCCGATCCCTATGTTTCCTCCAGTTCGCGAGTAAATAGCGGTATTGATTCCAACTAAGCGACCTTCTGAATCAATCAAGGCACCTCCGGAATTCCCCATGTTTATGGCAGCATCGGTTTGTATGAAGTGTTCATAAGAGCCAGGCTCTTCTAGAATCCCAAGATTAGTACGCCCAGTCGCTGACACAATTCCCATGGTTACGGTAAGTCCGACTCCCAAGGGGTTGCCAGCGGCAAAAACAATGTCTCCTACTTTGCTTTGGTCACTATCCGCAAGGGTGATTTGCGGTAAGTTGGGGCTGTCGATTTTGAGAACGGCAACGTCCGTTGCCTTGTCGAGACCGATGATTCGAGCAATTAATTCTCTTTTGTTGGCCAATTTGACGGTGACTTCATCTACTGGCTGCCCCGTTCGTTGGTCGGTTATAACGTGAGCATTCGTCAAAACATATCCTTCCGGGCTAACAATGACACCCGATCCAATCCCTGCAGGCACTCTTTCCTCTCCTCCGGATTTACTTGGATTTTGCAAGGGTGGCAGACCATAGTAACGGCGAAGGAACTCTTCCATGGGGTTTAGCCGGGGGTTGGAAGGTAAGCGAATAATCTTTGAAGTGTAAACCCCTACGACGGCAGGAGTTGTCTTTGAGAGTATGTTAGCGAAACTCGCTTTGTTGTGTGAAGTCGATCGATCGATAGGCTTGGGGTCGACCTTAAGGGTTACTTTCGCTTTGGATTCTAGCCCGGAAACAATTTGAGCTGAAGCAACTTGTTGTAAGTGCATCGAGCACAACACCACGATTACGTAGGCTGACAGAAGGGTTATGCGCGTTTTCATGAGCGAGCCATTTTCACATAGAGAAAGCGACGAGAGGGAGGTATTTCGTCTCTTTATATTTAAAAGACTGTCCAAAGTTCGCTCAAAAACCTTTTATCTTGAACAGGCTGGAGATGCTACTGTGAGTATGGATTCGCTTAATGGCCTCTCCGAGTAAAGGAGCCACGCTTAAACGCCGGATGGGCAGATCCTTGGGATCCAGACTGACGGTGTTGGTGGTGATCAGTTCGTCCAAACCACCTTCCCGCAGTCTTTCAAAACCAATGTGATTGAGCACGCCATGACTGACAATGGCCTTTACGGTTTTTGCCCCGTGTTCACGTAAAATCTGCGATGCTGCGACCAAGGTGCCCGCAGTTTCCGTCATGTCGTCCACCAGCAAAGTGTCTCGACCTTTTATTTCTCCCACGACGTTCATAGCCTCCACCGTGGTGGCGCCGGTTCGACGTTTAGCCACGAAGCCCAACGGACAGCCTAGCATCTCAGCGTAGGCATTGGCCATTTTCATACCGCCAACGTCTGGAGAAAAGACAGTCATATTGGAAGTGTCCTCCTCTTGCAGGATATCGAAGAAAACGGGTGATGCATACAAATGATCTACGGGGATATCGAAAAAGCCTTGAATCTGTTGGGCGTGCAAATCCATGGTGAGAATTCTATTGGCTCCGGCTGCAACCAATAAATTAGCGATGAGTTTACTTGTTATGGGCACTCGGGGCTGGTCTTTCCTGTCTTGACGAGCATATCCGAAGAAAGGCAATACAGCAGTGATGCGAGATGCGGAAGCCCTACGCGCGGCATCAATCATTATCAGCAATTCCATGATATTGTGATTCGCGGGAGAGCTTGTCGATTGTAGCAGGAAAACATCGGTTCCACGGATATTTTCGTTGAAACGGACAAAGGATTCTCCATCCGGAAATGAAGTGACGAGAGCATCTCCTAGGGGGATTTCAAGCCCTTCGCAAATTTCCTGCGCCAGAGAGGGATTGGAACCACCCGTAAAAATCTTGATATCTTTTACTGTCGACATGTTTCTATGTGGCCAATCTTTACGCAGGAGGTTCTGTTCCTGCAAATCTTTTGAAAAAATCAGGCAATCTTTTTTGTAAGACTGCTATTCGCTGGGCCAGCATATAGGGTAGGGCGGGGTTCCCCTTCAAGTAAGCTCCAGGTTCCATATCCTTCGTTATTCCTGCTTGGGCTGCGATTTTGGCCCCATTACCTATTCGCAAATGTCCACCAACCCCTGCCTGGCCGCCGATTATTACGTTGTCTTCAATCACGGTACTACCACTGATGCCCGCTTGAGCCACAACCAAACAATTTTTACCAATCTTTACGTTGTGAGCGATTTGGACAAGGTTGTCGATTTTGGTGCCTTCACCAATTAGGGTTTCACTAAATCGCGATCGATCGATTGTGGTGTTGGCGCCAATTTCAACGTCGTTTTCAAGGACGACCTTCCCTATGTGGGGTGCTTTGCGATGTTTTCCTTCGACGTAATCATACCCGTATCCATCAGAGCCAATGATTGCGCCGGGCTGAAGAATTACCCGATTTCCCAACTCACAATAATCCCCGAGCAGGACGCGTGCGCGCAAGCGACAACCTTTTCCAATTCGAGCATGTCGCCCCACGACAACTTGCTCTTCCAGGACAACCTCCTCATCCAATACCGCGCCTTCCCCGACCGTGGTCAATGCAGCGATGCTTGCCGTAGGATGAATTTTGGCATTAGGGTGAATGCAAGCAGTTGGATGGACGCCTTGGCATGGTGAAAAAAGGCGAGCTTCCATGAGTTTGCATACTTGACCCAATGCGAAAGAAGGGTTTTGAACACGTATAAAAAGCTGTTTCGGTTGTGGCGTACCAACGTATTCCAGAGGAAGGAAGATGATGGAGGCTTTGGATTCCGATACCAATCGACGGTATTTGGAGTTGCCAAGAAAAGACAAGTCACCGACCTTGGCTTCAGCTAACGAGGCAATACCTTCTATCGCTTTGTTGAATTCGCCTTCGGTCAACGGGTCTTTCACCGCGTCGAGGATTTCATCGATACTCAGAGTAACGCGCATGCAACTATTGTCGCGTATAGGATTAAGGAATGGATGCCCCTTTATTTCTTTTTGGTTGCGTTCAAGATGGCAGAAATTTCTGCAGTAACGTCAAATGCGGGCTTAGCAAACAACACGGCTTGTTGTCCCGCTGAGCTAAGGACCAAATCCAAATCCTTGTCGGCAGCCACTTTTTCTATCGCCTTGCGAATGTCAGTAAGAGTTTGCCTTGCCAAGTTTTGTTCTCTTTGGCGCCAAGTGGCGCGAGTGCGCTCACCGTATTGTTTCATGTCGGATTCCTGTACCCTTATAGCTTGGAGCTTTTGCTTGGCTTGATCACGGAGGGCTTCTGCGTCCAAGTTTGGGTTTTTGAGCTTGGTTTGTATTTCATTGAATTCATCAACTAGCTTTTTCAGCTCATTTTCCATAATGGTCATTTCATCTTTGAATATCTTTTCCGATTTCGTCCTTTTTTCCATTGCCTCTTTCACCTTGTAGTAGTCGTCAAAGACTTTTTGTACGTCTACGATCGCTATTTTGCTGGGTGAGGATTGGCCTAGTAGCATTGCAGGGATAACCAAAGCCAATACAAAGAAAAGTTTTAGTGAGGTGTTCATCGTGAATCAGTTTTTAGTTTTCTAGAAGCGAGTGCCGAAAGAGAAATTAAATTGAGATGAATTTCCTCTGTTTGTGGGGTCGGTTATGGGAAAACCCAAATCTAAACGCATCGGAGCTCCCATTACCATGATTCTCAAACCAACGCCCCAATTGTCAAAATAACCGGGAGCTCTAAGGGTGTTCGATCCTTTGGCGGGATTAAAATCGAAATCATCTTCGTTGACGAATCCACCATCATAGAAAACAGCGAGACGAAGCGGATCCGCGACACGAACAGTGTATTCCAAGCTTAAAAACCCGTACGAATGGCCACCTTTTGGCTCGATCAAAGATCCCTTTTGGTCCAATGGCCCAACGTCTCGATAATCAAAACCTCGTAAAGTGTATGGCCCGCCAAGAAAGAATTGTTCGAAAAACGGCACGGTATCACCTTGGAACTCACTAATCGTGCCTACTCGTCCGATTAGCGAAAAAACTTGTTCCATGGTGTCGGAAGTTTTAATGAATTTAGCCCCACGGAATTCCAATTTTCCATAATCGGACTTGCCGCCAAAGGGGCCTCCAGCGAACTCTTGGCTAACTTGCATTCGGCTTCCTTCAGTAGGAAACAACAAACTGTCTCGTGTGTCGCGAGTTAGAACGACACCAAGTTTCGATACCACGGTATTTCCTTTTTGATGCCAGATGATGTCGGGAACGTTGTTCCGATCTGAATCCACGTCATCGATGGTAATATCCTCGAAACGATAAAATACTCGACCTTCCACCATTTCAAAAAGATTTCTTCTTAGATAAACTTCCAAACCGGACCGTAATTCATCGTAATATGAGCTGTAATAATCGGATTGCGTGCGGAAAAGCTCAAATCCCAGAGCGAGCCTGTGCTCGAGAAACCAAGGTTCTTCAAATGAAAGAATGGCCTGATGGCTTTTGGCGCCAAGTTGAAGCCGTAGCCGGAATTTCTGGCCATCACCTTGAAACCCGCCACGCCAGTTGAACAGGTCGAAGTTTCCCTGACGAATTTCAGCGTACACAATTGCTTTTTCAAGCGAGCTCACACCAGCTCCGAAAGTCAGGTTGCCCGTCTTTTGTTCTTTTACCGTGATGCGCATATTCCGACGCTTGGATCGAAGCTCCTCGTCATCCGTTGCTAATGGTTCGTCATCTACGTTGACCAGTGAGAAAAAGCCCGTGTTTCTCAAGCGAGCCTTGCTTGTATCCATGCGATTCAGGTCGAAAACATCACCTGGAGCCAGAGCGAGTTCACGCAAGATGACTAAGCTTTTGGTCTTCTCGTTTCCATCGATTTTGATCGATTCCAATTTGAAGGTCTTGTTTTCCGTGACGTTGAAGGATAAGTCCATTGCTCCCGTCGCCAAGTTGGGGGTTCGTACTGCAACTACGCGGGCATCCAAGTAACCCTTTTCGCCATATTTTCTCCTAATGAGCTGCTTGTCTCGTTCCAAGGCCATGGGCGAGTAGAAATCTCCAGTTTTCAATTCCAGCTCGGATGAAATTTGTTCATCCTTGAATAGCGCGTTGCCTTTTACAGTGACTGTGCCGACTTCATAACGCTTCCCTTCTTTCAATTCTATCAGGATTCGTAGACCACTTCTTCCGTCCGGTATCAGTTGAACGTCGCCTTGATCAAGTTCAATGTCGAGAAAGCCTTCGTTGTGATAATGGTTTCGAAGGTTGGAAATATCTTCTTCCATTTCAGCGGGTTTGTATCGTCCGCTTCCTGTTAAAAAGGAATAAAACCGCCATTTTTTAGTTTTCATCTTCTTGCGAAGAGAGCGCTCCTTAAGATGCGTGTTGCCATTGAACGCGATTTCCGTGATGCGGCGTTTATCACCTTCATCAACGAGAAAAGCAATGGAGGCGCCACCCGCTTGGTTGTCTCGAAGGATGTCGGATCCAACCTGAACGTTCCAATATCCTTTCTTAAGGTAATAATCGCGAATTGCCTGTTCGTCTGCCTTTATCATTTGCTCACTTAGCGGAAGACCCTGAGCAGACTCTACTTGCTTGCGCAACCTTCGCGCCGATAGTTTGTCGTTTCCGACGAAGTCTATGGATGCTATTCGAATTTTTGGGGTGACAAGAAAAATCAAGGCAACTGAATTCTTGTCTGGATGATCATCATCGCGAAAAACCCGAATATTTTCGAATTGCCCCATTTTCATCAAGTTTTCAATTGATTTGTCGATCAGACTTGGCGTGTAGGCCATGCCTTTTTCAATCGAAAGGTTGTTCAATACGTACGCAGGATTTACTTCCGAGGGTCCCTCGAAGCGAATTTCTATGGAGGCGATCCTTGGAGGGTCTTGTGGCTCGCCTACGGAAATTGCCCAGCAAAAAAAGAAAGCAAGGAAAGAAGAAATTGAAAATTGAAAACTATTCATTTGTCTGCCGCTAACTGGTGAACGTTTTCTTCACGCTTTCAAAACGCGTGTATTGCTTTAGAAAATGTAAATCTATCGTGGCTGTGGGACCATTTCTTTGTTTGGCGAGAATTAATTTTACTGGAGAGGCTCCATCACTTGGAACAGACCGTTCGTCATCGTCAAACGCATCCTCTCTTTTCCGGCCTAAAAGCATTACGACGTCGGCATCTTGTTCAATTGAGCCCGATTCCCGGAGATCCGAGATTCTTGGGTCTCGTTTTTCTTTTTCAGAATCTCGATTCAGTTGGCTAAGTACTAAAACGGGAACCGAAAGTTCTTTGGCCATGGCTTTGATGTTGCGTGAAATCTCCGCAATCTGTTGCTCGCGAGGGGTTCGTGGATCGGAGCCCATGATCAATTGCAAATAATCAATGATAATCAATTTCAAAGGGGATTTGCGATGCCTGCGCCTCGCCTTGGCGCGCATTTCGTGAATGCCCATAGTGGCAGAATCATCGAGCCACAAGGGTGCATCCATCAATTCTTTAGCCGTTTTAGCCAACTTCCCTTGTTCCGATTTGTTGGCAAATCCATCACGTAGCTTCTGCATGTCTACTCTTGCTCGACCACAAAGCAAACGAGTTGCTAACTGTGTGGAGCTCATCTCCAGACTGAAAACCAGAACGTCTTTCGAGTCGTCTTGGTTGGTGGTCTGAAAAGTCGCTGCCTCTGCGATGTTCATGGCGAGACTGGTTTTGCCGATGGAAGGCCTGGCTGCCAAAACAATCATTTCGGATGGGTGTAGCCCATGGGTGTATTTATCCAAATCAACAAAACCTGTGAGAACACCTTCCGTCGATACTTTGTTGATGAGGTCATCCACCAACTTCATTGCCTTGTCCATTGATTCCGAAATAGGACGTGCCCCATCGTGGATTCGATTTTCACTGACGTTCAAAATATCCTGTTCGACTTTGCCCAAGAATTCTTCCAAGTCATTGGGCGAGGAGTAAGCTTCATCGATTACACCTGTAGCGGTACGGATGATCTTGCGCATCAAAAACTTATCTTCGACGATCTTCATCCAATAGCTTAGATGAGCCGTGGTTTCGATGCGTTTGGTCAGTTGGTAAAGGGCGGGCAGTCCTCCTACTTTTTCCAAAAGATTTTCGGTTTGGAGATGCTCCGCCAAAATAATTTCGTCCACTTGGTTCCCAGCATTGTGCAATTCCACCAAAGCGCCGAAAATGATTTGATGCGCTGGTCTGTGGAAAGACTCCGAGTCCAAATTCGATTCGATGCATGCCGCCAAGGCTTCACCCGAAATATCCTTCAAGCAGCAAGCCAAGAGTCCTGCTTCTGCATCTAGATTATTGGGCAAGGGTCGATCCAGGACGGCATCGGATCGAGAGGGAGAGGAGGGGCCTTTTTCTTTGTAGGCTGAAGTTTGTGCGGTCGGCATTGCTTTATGTCATCCTCACCGCGCAAATACTGAATCAATGTTCGATTGGGTTTTCTGAAACCAATTCGAACTCGAAATCTATTTGCACTTCTGGGTGCAGTTTGCAGCTTGCAGTGTGCTTACCAAGCTCCTTGATGGGAGAAAAGGGGACAATATGTCTTCTTTCCAAGTGAAATCCTTGCTCTTCCAGCTTTTCAAGTAATTGAGGGACTGTCACCGAGCCGAACATTTTGCCTCCTTCACCAGTTTTTACTGGGATGGCCAAATTCAAGGCCGCGATTTTGGACCCAATGTCTTCTGCTTGATGCAGTTCGTTGGTTTCGCGAGCCTCGCGAGCCTTAACAAGGGATTCGAGGTGTTTTTTGTTAGCCTGTGTCAAGGGGATGGCAAGCTTGCGTGGCAACAACCAGTTTCTAGCGTAGCCTGCCTTAACTTTTACTCGGTCGCCTTCAGCTCCTAGGTTTGCAACTTGTTGAATCAATAAAACTTCAGTGGTGGCCATGTTACCTAATCGTTTGGATGTGGAAAAGTGTGATGATAAAGTAGTCAGAAAGGGACGTCGTCCTCTTCGATCGGAGCTGAATTATCGCTTGCCGCATTCTCTTTAGCGGTTTCGGTGTTCGTAGACCGATCGTTTTCTTGAATAGGGGAGGTCTTGGTCGTCAAAGACCGGTCGGACGAAGCATGGTTGTCGTCGTCGCCGCGTCCTCCAACAAACTGAAAGTTTTCAAGGGCCACTCGCATTTTGCTTCGTTTTTCGCCCGCATTGCTCTCCCATTGGTCGAGCTTTAGTCTTCCTTCAACGAAGATGGCTCGCCCCTTGACCATGTATCGTGAAATGGTTTCCGCTTGCTTACCGAAGCTTTCCACGTCCACGAAAGTTGTTTCTTCACGTCGATTGCCTTCTCGGTCGGTGAAGTTTCTGTTGATTGCCATACCAAAGTTGCATACCGCCATGCCACTGGGAAGAGTCCTCAATTCGGGATCTCGAGTGAGGTTTCCCATTAACAATACTTTGTTCAAATTTGGCATGGCTAAACTTGCTCAATCAGAATTCGATCCACGCTTTTATCCAATCGCAGCTTTTCCTTGATCGCAGCAGGACCTTCGGGACTAATTTCAAAATTAATTTTGACGTACACGGCGTCTGGCAAATCCTTGTTTTGCGGGCGAGCAAGCGTGCGAGAGCCGAGATTGTCGACCTTCTTGACCTCGCCGTTCAGGCTGGCGATGATTTCGCTCATCTTGGAAATCATTGAATCTGCGGATTCATTGCTGCCTCGAGTATCAAGCACCAAAGTTGCTTCGTAATTTCTTTTTTTGTCACCCATGGGTTGGTTTGTTCCTTTTGTTTGAGAGATTCATGGCGTGTGCCGCGCCCTTGTCAACAATGTGCTGGAGAGACTCTGAAAAAAAGTCGAAATTCTTGGTCATTACAGCGACTTCTTCGGTGCTAAATTTGCCTAGAACATGGCCTGTCATGGAGCGCTGCACCGTTTTTGCTCCAATGCCTATGCGAAAGCGAATAAAATTCGACCCAACCTTTTTAATGATGTTTTTAATTCCATTGTGACCACCAGCTCCTTTTTCAGCTGAAATCTTCAGTAAACCGACGTCGAATGCCATGTCGTCATGAACAACTACCAAGTCATTCAAGTTACACCCATGATAGGATAGAAGTGGTTTCAAATAAGCCCCGCTTTCGTTGACGTAAGTCAATGGTTTTACCAACAAGGCTGGACGTGTCCATGTTTTGAGAAAAGTAGTGAAGGAGTGAAACTTTCGAGCCTTTTTCCACTTGCAGGAATATTTTCCCGCCAAATTATCCAATAGCCAAAACCCGATATTGTGCCTTGTGCCAACATACTCCGGTTCTGGGTTTCCCAATCCCACGATAGCTATAGGCGTCATTTTAACTCCCGGTAAAATTTACCGTCGCGAAGCACTCGGCTTTAAGAAAAAATATGGAGCGTTGCCGGATGGGGCTTATTCGTCACCGGAATTCGTTGCGTCTGCAGGGCTCTTATCCTCGCCTTCCTCACCTTC
>CEUS01265953.1_pt1 | contig 31183 bp, 31 predicted proteins | sample 427031 | NCBI WGS metagenome assembly CEUS01 (sample SAMEA2622837, study PRJEB7988) | marine metagenome | biome: marine biome (ENVO:00000447); feature: marine epipelagic mixed layer (ENVO:xxxxxxxxx); material: "saline water (ENVO:00002010), including plankton (ENVO:xxxxxxxx)" | depth 140 m | reverse complement strand
GCCAAAAAACACCATTGCCTCCCAATGCCGAGCGGGCCCGGGCTGTTTCCCATCCTGGAACATAGCTATAATCTACATCAACGGCATTGGTTTCTTCGTCTCTATTAACCACTACGCTCATGCCGGCGTTGTCATTAGTTATTTCACCTATTGATGGTAAAAAGGCCATATCATTATAAATAGCCATCAAAGAAGTTAAATTGTGAACAGGAAAGATGTATTTGGTTAATAAACTAAATTTTTCCTCCTTAAGCAGCAGATTAATTAAACATAATAAATTTTTACTATTATCTTCAAGTGGAATAATTTCTCCAATTTTCATGTCCAAAACTCCCATCTCCACAGAAGCAAACTCATATATACCTTCACCAATATAACAGGAGAGCTGAAGGCCATATTTAACCCCAAGTTCGCCCGTAATCCCAATTGGTTCGCTAGCGGCAGGCTCCTCTATTAAAGAATCCCCTGTTGGCTCTTTAGTTACCGTGTTTCTGTATACTAGCTTCATGGAGCCAGGATACACGTCTGATATATTTAAGTTATTGTTGTTGGATTTAATAATATCCAAGGCGTCATCAGGGGAATATTTTACATCATTAATTGAGATATACTTTTCTAAAACAAAAATCTTCTCGTCGGAATCTTCAAGTTCCGTAGTTCCGAGGTTATTAACAGTTCCCACGGGAACAATAATCTTATTTCCATAAGGCTTTAAAGTAAGATGAGGATCGGAAACGTGAAATTCTCCAGACATATATTGAGGAGAGCCTTCTTCATCTACATGTACATGATAATATCCAACATAATCATCCCCAACCGAAACAGTTGTATATCCCGTTTCTGGTTTTGAAGCAATTACAAGCTCATTTCCATACGTATAAAGCTCTTCTCCCTCTGTGGGGAGATCAACTGTCGTTTCTTCATACTGGTCAGCTAGCGTAAGTGATGTTCCTTGGGTAAAATTCTCCAAAAAATAATAATCCATATTATCCACTTGAGGCTCTATGTTTAGTTGTTTAAGATTTTCCAGGAAAATGTTGCCCACCGCGGTCAATTGCTCCCTAACCAGCTGTTCTAAAATCTTGCTGGCCTGTGTTTCAAATTTCTGGAGAAATGCAATTTTTTTATCTAATCGATAGTTTTTTAAGGTTTTTAAATTACTAACATCTCCTCTCTCTTTTGCCTCTTCAAGCTTTTCTTTGGTAGGATACCCATACGAACCTTGGGCTTGAGCCAGTGCGTCTAGAGCTTTTTCAACGAGCGGCGGGGCCTCCATAATTGTGCCGGCACTTAATTTTCTATTATACATTTGAACACACTGTTCTAAAAATAGATAATAAAATTCTGCATCTTTAAATGGGTTAAGTCTTTCCCATGCTGCCGATTCAGCATTCATAAATGAATCTTTGAGTTCCCTTACTACGAAGCTGGTGTATATATCGCTATAATTTAAAGGAAATGATGGCTTAAAGTATGAGAAGGTAGCCAACGTTTTTAACAGATGAACACTACAGTGGATGCGTATAGTGGAATAAATTAGATTTTCTAGGCCGGCGGCCGAGGATCTATCTAAAATTTTATCGTAAGGCAACTCTATTGTGCACTCGTTCTCATTTTCTAGTCTCTCATCTTCGGGTATGGAGTTATAGTTTTGTTGAGTGGCGTCCTGAATGTCTTTAAAGTCTATTAAATCCGCCTGAAATGGTTTACACGGCGCGATATCGGGAAACAGAATTTTTGCCAATCCAAGCCAGCCATCGTTTGCCAAAGGCTTTACGTAAACAGGAGGATTCACATACGTTCCCTTATAGGTGTTGGGATCCAAATAAAACACTCGATTTTCGCGAGTGCTTCCTAGGTACTCTATTTCGTATTGCATTCGACTCATTCCAAGAATCATATCGTCATTAGTAATTAATCTCGATCCCTCGGTCTCACTATTTTTGACGAGAGCTTCAGAATAAAGCGTTCCGCCCGGCGATTCAGTCTGACCAGAGGTCACCACATATTCGATATCCGAAGGCTGGAGATCATCAAACTGGGCGCCGTAATTAAAAAGTTTTGTATTATCTCTTACTGCTTCAGTAATTTTCCGAGTAACACTGGTCATAAAGTTATTTTTTATTTCTCTTAAAGTGGACATAAACACTGACGTGTCATATGTTTCATCGTTATCAGAAGTAAGAGAGCTACGAAGAATATCGTCCCATAAATATAAACTAGGCTCATATTCTCTGAGGTTAGCGAAACAGTTTGTAAAATTAGTATATTGAGTAGTGTCAATGGCATTTAATATATCTTGGCCAACTAAAAACTCATATCTTTTCTCTTTTAAGAATGCCCCTTCCATTAAAAAGTCTGGATCATCTGGAGCTGATGTGTATGCATCAAACGCAGTATCAATATGGCGTGGATTATATAAATCATACACTACAATTCTGGAGTTATTGTAGGCATAGTTATACGGTGCGGCGCTTTTTCTATTATATCCAATGTCTAAATTGTAATATTCTATATCAAACCCATAGGAAAATAGACCGGAGGATCCCATTCCTTTAGCATTATCTCGAAAAGATAGCACCAAATCAGAACCTGATTTTTGAGGTAGAGGCCTCATAGTAATGGTCTCATCGCCCATTGTCACTATCATATTAGATGGAAAATTGGGCCACGTAGCATAGTCGACGGCGCCCCCCCTATATGTTTCAATACCCAAATCATCAAAAGTTTTAGTTATCGTGTTAGCTAAAACCTCTAAATTTGTATCATTATTGGAAGTGTATTCAATTTGCATGGAGTCTAGTTGGTCGCGCAAATGACCTGCAATATATTTAGGATAGGCGCCTTCCTGATCGGCAAGGGGCGGCATGATGTCGTTGTCCACCTCTACAAAATAATCTATATAATCTTTATCGTTAAAAACTTTCCTTGTATGAGAAGTATATGGTCGACCCATAGTGTCGGACAGAATCATGTTCATTAGGCCCCAATTATTGGCGCCCGGGCCATTATTTAGCATATCTTTAGCGTATGCTACCTTTAAAGATTCTAAATCATTATTTAGCGCGGACACCGTAGTGGCTTGGCCCGCGGGATCTTCATAGGGCAAGATACCATTGTCACAGCCCGGATCAGACAATACATCGGGCATATTAGAATCAATATAATTAGGAACCCCCCCTTGCAAAATATCAGCTAAATCTTCTAAATCACGCCCAATATCAGCTCGATTTCTTTCACACATATCTGCAATTTGGGACGCGGAAGCTCGGCCGGCCATAAGCTGTTGTCGCAGCTCGCAAAATTCTTCAACATCTTCTGGAGAAGCACATACAGAAGGATTTGCCGGCATCATATCATTTTCTGGAAGTGCATCTACAAAATCTTTCATTGCATCTTTTACATCTGCGGGAAGCACATTTCCCACATTGGAAAAGAAATCGCACAAAGAATTTTTATTTGGAAAAGATTCTCGCAATTCAGGATGCTCATACTCCACCACCGAGTCCACGGCCGTCAAGAATTCTGGACTGCAGTCTCCTAAAAAGGCATTCATAAGCTCTTCTCGCGTAGTGGCGGAAGACAGATCTTCGGCAAAATTCGTTAGTTGTTCTGTGTCGGCGGCGGCGCCTGTGGCCAAATCGCTAAACAATTCGGTAATTGCGTTATTTACCTGATCCTCATCAGCATCAGGTCCGCAAAGAGAATCTTTTATGATATTGGCAAATGCACTCTTGTCTGCCAGCATTTTTGGTATTCCCAAAACAAGATCGCCGGCGGCCCCAATAGCTTTACACGCAGCATTAGCAATTAGTTGACATATTTTGATCATTAATTTCATGATTATCTGAAACAAGGCTTCTTGAATCGCTAACAAGAGAGCTTGAAAAAGTATTTTAGAAAAGTCTTTTATTTTAGGAAGCCATCCAAAAGGATTTTTAATCATAGGAAGTGTTATATCATATCCATTTCTACAGAATGGCAAATCAATTGATTTAATAAAGTCATAGACGCTTGGTTCAAAAATAGGCGGCCTTACGCACCCCGTACTTAACAGAAATTTTACTATTATTTGAGCACCAGGAAACTTATTTAACATATCAGCTAAATCTAACAACTCATTTTGATAAATTTCGATAGTAGCGGCTATATATGCATCCATTACCACAAAGGGGCTTAATTCTTCATTGGTATTTTGCATAGAAAACTGCGATCCCAGAGTAGCATTGGCGCTAGTCGGCGAATTATATTCTCTAGAGTGTTTTAAAATATACTGGCGCCGGGTCATTCTTTTTTGTTTACGGTTTTGCCGGCGAGTCATTGTTTCATGAGAGCCTTCTATCTTATCATTCTTCGAAGCCTCAACTAATTCTTTATCTTTAAAGGGCACATCGTAATTTATTTTTTCGGCATTTGAGAGCGCACTTAAATTAGAGCTACCCCGAAATAAGTCGCCAGATTTTAACTTCGCCTCAGCTAACATTTTAATATCATTTTGCTTCTGTACGGGGAGGCCGACAAACAACTTTTCATAATTTTCCAGCTCCATGGCCCTTAACGCTGATGCTAAAATTTTAGAGAGTCCTTGTTCTAAAGTTAAATTACCGAACAAGCACCCTACTGTTTCCAGCAGTAGCTTGTTTAATCCGCATAATTTAATCTTATGTAATTGATCAAAAAGATCATCCAGAAGCGCTGTGCCACTCCCTTTGAAGCCGCCAGCTAAACCTGCGCACATTCCTACAAATACTTGATCTTCATAATTTAAAGTCTTAAAAGCCTGTTCAGTTGCGGCTGTTTTAATCTCTTTAGTTTTCTTAAAAGCCGCTTGGGCCCTGTTTCTTAATCCTAATTTTTTCTGCTCTTCTTCGGCATCATCAACCGTTTTTTTCTTACATAAGTTTTTATGAAAAGTAATAGCGAGAGCGTCTCCAATACTCAATACATCATCTAAAATGTCTTGTCCTAGCTGCTTTCCTTCTTCCGATAATATTTCAGCCACACAGCTTCCGCCGGTATCCTCTAGATCTCTTTTGTTGGCAGGGAAGTTTATTTGAGAAACAAGGGTAGGATATGTATGCTCGACCATAAAATCAATCCATGGCTTGGGTTCTCTAGCGGTTAAATCTGTATTCATATCTTCAAGTCTGGTCCAATAAGCCATAGCTGTGCGATCCTTCCACGCTGTTTGCGACTGTAGCCAACTCAAGCTATCCCCGTATACTAATGGATCCTGTGGGCAGTCTTTAGTCCAAACCAAAAGCTTTTTAATTTTATAATAATGATCAAAGGTGAAACTAATTTTTAATACTTTGCCCCCTCCCAAGCCCGTTAGTGTTAATCCCTTGGAGGATAAAAAATTATCTAATTGTGTAAAAGCATCTTTTAATATAGATTGGCCCCCGCCAAGCCCGTTGTCGCCAAAACTATCCATCTGTGCTTGGGAAAAAATAATCTGTGTATCAGCAAATACTAACGAGCCCGCCTCTACTGCTTGATAAACTTTATAATAGCGCGAATATAAATTAAGTCCCTTGCGTACTCTCGTTAAAATTTCTTTTAAACGATCAATTTCATAGGACACTTCATGAGAGACAGTCGATGAGTCTGTTGATTGAAGATCATTTGTATCATTAGAATCGCCAGAATCATCGTTTGCCTCATTCTCGGCATCATCTTGGACGTCACTCAATTCATCCAAGTAAAAATGTTCTATACCATAGAGCAGCTTCAGGCGAGAGTAAGGTCTATAATCTAGGTCATAAGTGGCATAAAATATATTATCAGTGATTATTTTTTCATTAGAAATGGTCTTCTGTTTGTTAAAATTTCTAAATAAAGATAAGACAGCTTGCGATCTATATTCCTCAAAAATTTCATTTAAAGCCGCATCTTGATCGCTTTGACGATCATAAATTTCGCCGCCCGTAGTGGTTCTGTCTGTTGTAACGGTGACTTGATACTGGCACACCTTTTCATTTAAAAAAGGTTCATCAATACTTAAGTTTTTCCAGTCTGGAGTAATTGCATTTGGGTTTTTAATGCACGTGGGGCAGTTCTTAACCTCTTCAACGTCCGCTAAATCTTCACAATTATCACTTAAATTAGCACTACCAGTTGTATCCTGAAATGTAAGAAATGGGGATTCTGCCATTAAATTTCTCCTTTAAGGCTATGAAGTAAATACATTTTTACTGCACACATACTTTTGGCCAAATTTCTCTAAATAGTTCACTTCCCACATAACTTTATTAACGCGTGTATGATATAGAGGACTCACTACTTGAGTTGTTAGCGCGGTAGTGGCCGCACTGCATGCGGCAACATGATGAGGAAGAGGTGTCACTCCCAATACGCCATTTAAGGTGGTTTGGATGGTGGCAAAAGAAAAAATAGCGCCCATTAAATCGTCTAAAATAGCACTTAATTCCATAAAAGCGTCACGCGTGTTCTCTCCCATGGTTATGGGCTGTAGTAGATTGATTTCCTCATTTGGTTTTAAAATGCCTCCCATAATAGTGCGGGTACCCGAAACATTACCAGCATTTAATTCAATTGGGGGGCACGGCTGAACGATAGAGCCTCCTTTTGAATTAAGTTCTCCATCTTTACCCAAATTAGCAAACCCGTTAGCTTTACCTGTGACTATTTTTATTCCTTCGCGACCGATCATCCTTACCTGATCTGCCTTAAGCGCTATAGAGGCTTTGCCCTGTGCCATCCGGGCATGATTATTTGCCGATAATCCAAAATTTAAATCAACATCAGTCATCTCGCTGATATAGATCCGAGCAGCGTCTTGACAAAAATCATTATCTACTGGCTGACCATCTTTGGGACCCTTTCCTTGATTGAGGGAGGATTTTCGGCCGACTACAATATCAAATGTATTGCAGCGTTGGGCGCCTTTAACTCCTCCATATCCGGATACAAGATCGGCCGGGCGGTCTCTGCCTAATATCAATTGGGCTGTTTGGGCCCCATTTGATGCGATAGTCGTCACCCCCGAATCGGGCTTAATAAAGCTTACATCAACTTCAGGAATAGTGAGTTGAAACACACCTGAATGTTGAGGAGTATTGTTGAGTGATATCGAAGGATTATCTAATAAAGATTTTAGAGTAGAAAGCTGATCCGCTTTCATCTCATCAAAATTTTCTTTAGTATAAAGTTTTTCGTATTTTTTAGTTTTGCGCGCCATGATGTTTTAATATTTAAGGAGAAGCCGCCTTTTTTTCATATTCTTTAAAAAATGCATTAGGGTCCCATTTTTTAGTCTGACTACCGACGGTTCCGCTATGCAGTTCTACATGCAAATGTGGACCACTAGAATAACCAGAAGAACCTACTGTACCTACTTTTTGTCCTTTTTTAACCTTGGCGCCGTTTTTTACATCCACAGCTTTCATATGACAATATATAACATAGATGCTATCACCATCTTCTGATTTAACATCTAGCTTTATCTTTACCTTATTGCCACACTGTGACCCACATTGACACCTTTTATTTTTATCTGGGCCCGTTTTATGGTCTTCGTTGGTGAGGCATTTATTATCGGCCAAGCAGCCGGTTTTTATGGTGACTGTTCCTGCAGCTGCAGCATACAGCGCGGTTCCCGCGCTGGCGCTCTCATCGGCACCTTCATGATACTTTGCTGGGCCCAGGGAACCATCCGGGTTTCGAAGGCGCCGGGAACGGCCGTATGCAGACGTTAATACGCCGGCCGACGTCGGGAAAGTGGTTTCAAGAGTTTTGCCAGCTTCAATCTTTAACACTGTTCCGGGAGCCATCAGATTTTTTGGACGACTTGCGTCAGCGCTAGGGAGATTCAATGACGCCAGTAGGGCCGGATCTCCAAGGTCTGCTTTCTCTTTAAATAGTTCATTTAAAGTCACTGAACATTCTGCGCCGGCGTGCGGATTTGTAGTTGCTCCGACAGAGGCTATAGACATAAACTCACCTTGCTGTAAATCATAAGAAAAAACATTAGCTTTTAATTCTACATTTACAAAATCGCCAATTTTAGGAGGATTCCCGGTATAATCATTTGGGGAAATAAATTCTGTATGCATGCTAATAATTTCGAGGGCGCGGGCGGTATTTTTGGCATAAGTAGCATTGCACGGATCTGGCAAGTAATTGTGTGGAGAGGAATTATGAACAATTCTTCCTTTAAATTTAAAACGGGGAGTGTAGGTATCATTAGGAGTATAGGCTTTGGCTGATCCTGTCGTTTGGTTTTTAAAGAACTTTCTTATCCTAGCTGGTGTGACACTAATGGGGTAGGGGCGGTTTAACACAACCGCTATAAAGTTAGTTTGCACGCCATATGCATCATATACTAAACCTTGGCGCAACGAATCACCCCAAAGCTCCAGCGCCCCAGCAGGATCAGAAAAATCACTTGGATCGCGGAACTTCTTGGCCACTACACATTCTCCTGAATTAAATTAAACAAATTATCTTTGTCTTCTTCCGAAAGAATCGTTGTGTCTGCTTTGGACTTTTGGCGAATGGAAATCAACTTTACAAGCTGTTCATTGGAGCGCTGAAGTGTTTCAATATGTTTCGCGGCTACGGGGCTTAAGTATTTGTTTTGTTCTGCATCATTGGCGATTTGGTTGGCTATCTCGTTGAGAAATTCTTTTGCTGATTGTCGATCCTTGCGTATGTTATCGAGCGCTTCAACTATTAAAGAATCCAAATCATTTTTATTCATAGCTCTCCGCTTTCCCACTCCTGTTTAAACATAAAATATTTTTTTCTAAACTTCTTCAAAGAATTAACAATCTGTTTAGTGTTCAGGCCCGTAATTTCTCGAAGGTATAAATAAATAGCCTTCTTGTTAAAAATTTCGATATCATCTTTTGATTCAAATAAGATAACGATAGCATGGTAAACCTTTATATCGTTGTCCTTCATTGCGACGATATCCCAGGATTTTAATTCTCCATAAAAGGACGTCCAAAATTCCTCTTCTTCGCGATTAGTAAGATAGGATTCGCTGGTCGATAAAAACTCTTCTTCATATGATTTCGAAATATTATCATAATCGATTTCTCTCTTATTCTTTTTTTGCTGTCTTTTAACTTTGTGAATAAACCAGTTTTTTGTTATAACTGAAAAATAAGAAAAGGCCTTGGAGCCTTTACTTGGATCATATTTATCAAGAATTGTCATCAACCAGATCTTACATTCATCTCGTAAGACATCACAATTTGGCAAGTTTGTGAATTTATAAGTAAACACAATCTTATCAACCATTTCACTAAATGCTGGCTGGATCCATTTTACATAAAGCTCTGTTCGTTCGCGAATACAATTCGTCTGGATGTAACGGATAATCGCATCTTCGTGTTCTTTAGTAAAATAATAATTTTTATTCTTGCGCTTCCTCGGCTTCTTGCTCGTCATTAATGTAGTTTCCTTCTTCTTCTGTTAGTGAATAAATGTATTCAAACGTTTCTAATTGTTTGTTAAAAGAAATAGCATGGTCCAATAAGCGACGAAGAGTTTCGTCCCCATAAAATGTTTCCAGCTCATAAACCTGTTGTAGGTGTTGAGCAAAGGAGTCGACCATATCCTTTAAATCTCCCAATTCTTCAGAAACGCTTAATAATTGTGTAATTGCGCTGCGTGCATAAAGGAAAACAATGCCATTAAAAACTAATGAAAGGAATAGGGTTCCCATTAAAATAAGTTCAAGACGGCTCATATGTTTTCCTGTTAGATTTTTCTTCTTCTAAAATTTCTCGATTTGCTTCAATGTATTCTTTAGTAAGCGCACCGGTGGCCTGTTGTTGATCCGGGGACGTCTTTTTTATAACCACAGGAACAGAAAGCAGTCGCTCCATACACTGCACCCCTTCACAGTGATTGCAATCAACCAATACCTTGTTGATCGAATGAATAACTGTGATTGCCTTTAAGCATTGAGAACAACGATAGTTGTACCTAGGCATCCCTTGATGCCATGGCCTCTAAATCTTCTGTAGTGATCTCACTCTTATCTGTGAAACGAACAGTTGGTGGATTGGCCACGACTAAACCGTTATCCGTTTCTTGTAATTCAAACCCCTGTAGGATGGGCACAATATCAAGCTCATTTAACAGAGACTCCTGAAGTGCCATCATAATTGCCCCTAGGGCTTGGTTTGAAAGTTTATAATTAGTTGTGTTTGCATCGCTCATGTGTATTTCTCCTTACCATTTAAAATTGTGTTTATAATAATCAACTATTATTCCGATTTCTTCATCGAATTTTTTTTGAGGTTCCCATCCTAGGGACCGCAATTTATCGTCATTTAATGCATAACGAACATCTTGCCCTTCCCTAACATACGAAAGATCTAAATATTTCTCCCATTTTACAGGAGGCTTCTTACAGTTGTCGCAGCCCTCCCAATCTTTTTCCGGAGGCTTTAGGTATTGTGTTATGATCTGCTTAACGGTATCCAAGTTGGCTTGTTCGAAACCGCCGGCGACATTATATATTTCATTAACCGTTCCCGAGTCCACCAAGCATGTTACCGCAGAAGCAGTATCATCTGCATGGAGCCAATTCCGAATTGGCTCGCCCCTATTGTGAAGTTTAATTTTCTTATTTCTCATCAAAAGTTTAACAGCGACTGGGATAAGTTTTTCAGGATATTGTCCTATTCCATAATTGTTCGTTGGTCGTAAAATTATATAGTTAATGCCATAAGTACGAGCCCACGCAAGGATCAACATATCTGCTGCAGCTTTCGATGCAGAATAAGGATTGCTTGGCTTGAGAATATCCGTTTCTATATGAGCCCCATGGGTAATATCTCCGTATACCTCATCAGTGCTAAAATGAAAAAATACCGGCCTATCACTTACGTTTCCTTGCTTGTTTCTAATCAAATCTAAAAGATTTTTAACTCCTACGATGTTTGATTGCAGAAAATCACTACTATCAACAATGCTGTTTCCGACATGTGATTCAGCGGCTATATTTATAACATAATCACAATCGGGCAAATATTTTAAAGTACAGATATCTTCATGTACAAATTTAAAATTTTCGTATGAGCCAAATTCTACTAAAAGATTTACATTGGCTGCATAAGTGCACTTGTCGATGCCATAGACATGCCAGCCTCTTTCTAAACACTGGAGTGTAACGTGTGAGCCAATAAGCCCTAAACATCCGGTAATTACAACTAATTTCATGAGTTTCCCTGCAAAATATGAGTGGTGGAATACCCCTCTATTCTATCAAAGAATTTTAATTCTGTGCAATATAGCTCGCCCACAACTTCTTTTCCTTTCCAATCCGAGCCAATAACCATATAATCTGGTTCTAATAATTTTATTATATGCTCTAGGGCTGCACGAGAATTAAAAATTAATACTCTATCAACATATCTTATTGACTCTAAAGCAAATTTGCGATCATCAGCACTATTAAATGGGCGATCGTCTCCTTTATCCTTTTTTACTTTCTGATCAGAGTCAATACCTACCATTAAGTGGTCTCCGAGAGACTTCGCATATTTTAGCATTTCAAAATGCCCACGATGTAAAACGTCAAAACATCCGTTTACCCAAACTAATTTCATTTAAGCTTTCCTGTTAAAATATCTTTAAGCATTATCCAGTCGCACACCTTCGCCCAAACAGGATTTGTAAAAGCAGCAGGCTCATTCTTTTCAAAAAAATAATGACCACTCCAAGCAAATGGATACACCACAAATGGAGCACCTAATAATAGCCACCAAAAACCATATACGATTGCTATTGTAATATAGGCAATCGTTGCAAATTGTCCAAGGACATGTAAGCATCTGTTTGTCTTATTCTGATGTAATGTCAAATAGTATCCATAGTATTCTTTAAATGTCATTGATCGTGTTAACTCCTTTTTGTTGCACAACTTTTGTTGCGCAATCATTTGCATATTTTAGAGCCGTTCGAATCTCGTTAGTTTCCAAATAATTAGCTACTAGGCCGGCTAAAAAAGTATCACCCGCACCAGATAGATCTTTAATTTCTACTTTTTCAACCGGAAAAATCTCCCCCTTATAATAGCATCCCTTTGAGCCGCGTGTAATAATCAAACTTTCATTAATCCATGCTTTATCTCTTATCGTATGCAACGTGCGCGCGTGTTCTACTTGGTTGATTTTTATAAATTTCACTTTTGATGCCCAATCGCCTAAAAGTTTTTTTGTGTCTAAAAACACTGTTTCATGGTGGCGAGAAATGAATTGAATATCTTCTTCTGTTAGAAATCCCTTGTTGTAGTCTGATATCACAATTGCGTCATATGTTTCTATCGGTATCAGATGCAGATTGTTGATTCTTTTAATTTGTTCTTCTCCGGAATCAATACGAACAATCATATGATTAGTGCTTTTCTCTACATAGCGAACTTTTTCAACGCCATCAGGATTCGTAACCAAGGTAGAATTAACGTTTAGAGATAGCAGGTTTTCATGCACATTGCCAGCCATGCCTTTGTTGCGTTTTGTAATAGAAGGTAAAAACACTGGGACTGGTGCGTCAGGACAGAGGCGATCGCACGTGCCATATATATGCACATCAGTGCAACTATCGCCGATTACGAGGACTCGTTTTTCCAACTGATCTCCCAATCTTTAAATTCAGCGGCAAGACAATCAATTTTATAATCTTTGCGGCCGCCAGATAGTTCTTGAATCTTATTCTTGGCAGTATTGCGGATTCCATTAAGACCGTGTGTTAGTTCTAAATTGTTTCCATCTTTAATGCCCTTACGATAATTTGACTCATTGTGCCAAATATGCAAATTCATTTGTGACAAAACAACAACAGCACGAATAGTTTCTGCGTCGATATCATCGCTTTTATCTAAAACTAATTGAATATCGTGACAAATATCGGATATTTCTTGTGCGTATTCTTTTTTATGTTCAGTAATGAAAACTTCTTTTAATTGAGCGATCGAAAGTCGATCAATCAACTCCGAAAGAGTTGGTAAATATTTTCTTTGTGTCATTGATCTATCTTCAGCATTGCACAAAAAGGGTAATTATACTCATTGCAACTATCTAGGCTCGGTAAATGATTAGGAGCCCTCATATCAATAAGCTGTTGTTCAAGAGCCTTTGTGCCAACCACAGTCTCATCTCGCAAGACTATTTGCTCTCTTGGTATATTAGGATTTTGAGATTGTGCTTGAGCTAATCGCGAAATATATTCAAGACCTGTACGAGGAGATGTACTAAATGGATATTGATACATCTCAAATCCATGTTCTTCAAATATATTATCCCACCATTCAACTGGTTTTCCGCAGCGATGATGGGGGCCCGGGCTTAAATTGATAGTGCCTATAAAAAATCCGCCAGTATGTAAGTGCTTTTTTACGTTTTCTAAAATCCCAGGAATCTCTTCAGGTAACGGGTGCTCAAGAAATTCATATGCAGTTATAACGTTAAATTGCAAGGGAATCCTGGATTGTCCTAATATTTCAAAAGGCTTGCTTATATCTGCATGAAATAAACATTTTCCTTCATATTGTTTCCAGTTTTGCGCGCCTCTTGCGATGGATAGTGCTCCAGTCTCACACTCTTTCTCCTCAAACTCCTTTGTCATTCCATATATGTTTCCCCCTTCTATGCCAACAGCTACCCATGGAAATCCTTTACTATAAATATCTACAACAAACTGTCCACCAGCACAACCCAGATCAAGAAGTCTGAATGGAAGACCATTAAAAGCTTTTTCTATTTCATATATAAAATATTGATTACTACTGTTATCTTCAATTGAGCCGGCTGGATCCAGGTAGTCTGGAGATTTTAGCGGGTGAGGATGATTTGTTTTTACACTAACCTCTAAAAATTGTCTTTGTTTTGCCATTTATTTAATCTCCTTTTATAATTCTGTGGCTATCACTATCAAAATGTTCAGTGGAAAATTCAAACAATTCGCTATCTTCCAGTGCAACCATTTGATGGCGTAAACCAGTTGGTACATAAAATTTTTCACCAGGATTAAGGATAATCTGATTGGCTTCTTTTATATCATCATTCATAGAATAAAATACCATCATTTTGCCCGACTGTAAATAAAAAACCTCATCTTTAATTTTATGAAAGTGCCATGAACATCTCTTACCTTGATTAAAAAACAAAAGCTTACCGCAGTACTCGGGACAATTAACAATCCAGCGTTCCCATCCCCACCCCTTTGGCACATGTTTCATTGGTAGTGGTTGTTTCTTTTTGCTCATATCTCGCTCCTCATTTGTTCAAAAAAATCCCTATCATGCATTCCTTTATCGTCTATATAAATACTACCGGCAGGTTTTCCTAGAAAAAGTTGATGATATTTAACGCCCCATTCTTTAAGCTGATTAGCAGTAAATTCATAAAACATTTCTTTAGCTTTTTCAGCATCATTTTTAAACCTTCCCATTCCTCGGGCCGTTTGAAAGATAATAGTATGACCGTCATCATAAAGTCGGTTTACTATTTTAACTCTATCGACCATAGGCCGAGAGCCTTCATAATCAGAATCAGAAAACTCATCTTTCTCACAAATTGTTCCGTCTATATCAAATACATAAATCATGTCAATAATTCGCATACCATGGTGAATCTATTATAGTATAAGCTTTAATAAGCTGCCTAACGCCATCGTCGAGATCATATTTGCACTCAAAGCCTTTTGAATAAAACTTTTCGCTACTAACAATATAATCACGAACGTCGGGATCAGAATTAAACTCTGCTTTAATAATTTCAATTGGAATGTGCTTTTGTATTGTTTGGGCAAGTTGTAATTTATTCATATTGATAGAATCGTTGCCGACGTTATACGTTTCATTCTTGCAGGAATCCCAATTGTCTACTACAAACTTAAACGCTCGACAAACATCTGCTAAATGCACATAGTTTCTCATAAATTCACATTCGTAAAGGACAAGTATACGATCCTTAATTGCTTTTAAAACAAAGTTATTAACGAGCAAATCAGTACGCATGCGCGAACCAGGGCCAAATACTGTTGCGAGCCTAAATGTGACGTGATTATCAACATTTTTATAATCAGCCTCTGCTGCTACTTTAGTTTTTCCATACAAGGAAACTGGGTTTAAGGGCGACTCTTCGGTACATACGGACCCATCGACGCTAACACCATATCCAGAGTTGGTGCAGGGATATATCACCATTTGATCTTTTGATTTATTCTGCGCTATCCATGTGTTTACATCTTGATTTATTTCTTGTGCGGCGCGAGGATCTCTGTCGCAGAGAGGAAACCCAACCAATGCCGCTAGCGGAATTATAACATCATGAGAACTAACAAGTTGCTCTAGTAAGTTTAAGTCACGTACATCGCCCTTTACAAAGTTGAACTTTTCGTTTTGAGTATATCTTAATAAAGTCGTATGATCATACATCATGTTATCCACAACTGTAACATCGTGATCATTTAATAAATAACTTACTAATTCACTACCAATATATCCGGCGCCGCCGGTTATTAATACATTCATATAATAGTTTCTCCCTAATAAGCATATCCAAACACCTGGAGATCATAGCCGCACGTAAATTCAATTACTTTTCTTTCGTCTGGAAGAAAATATTTAGAATAATGGTCATGATCTGTCGTGTTAGTCTTTTGAGACAGGGTGTCGTGGTCAAACTTAATATCTTTTTCGGCTAGGAAGTCGGCCACATGCTCGGTATAGCTTTCAAATTTTAAAATGCGAGTAGGGTGAAAAACCGTAGTCATGGCCTGGACGCCTTCCAATGTCGACTGGCCAGGGAAATCAACAACAAGATTAATATCGGGATCCTGTGGGAGTGCTCCTGCCTCCTTTAGCATCTGAACCGCGGTCGGTCTTAAAAGAAAATGACAGTGGCTATGTGGCCAGAGACCTTGGGATCTCGGGTTTTCAACAATTTTACGAAACTTTTGGCGATCAAAAACATTATTATTTTGATGCATTGCTAGCGACAATACCTTATCAAAAGGATTGCGGACAATAGTAAAGAAAGTATAATCTCGCAGACGCTCTTCTCCATAATATTCAAGATAGTCAATGGCCGTGGCGTGTAGATCCCCGTCTTCACGAAAAGGACTAAATTTAAGAGACTCTTCATCACAATAAGGAAAAAGAAAGTCTGCCAATCTTTTGCCCCCGGTCTTCGGGATATGTATAAAAACTATCTTTTTTTCATGCGATATCATATGCTTTCCTTAAAATATTCAATTGCGCACTTTAATCCTTTAGATAGAGGTGTTTGTATAAATTTATTATTAAGATAACATGATATCTTATCAATGTCAATCTTTTTTTCTCGCACACCGATATATTTTGTCATATCATGCTGTACTAAATTAAAATCATATTTATAAATTTTACATACTTCTTGGGCGAACTCATTAATGGTATAGTCTTGGCCCGTTCCCAAATTGAAAACATCATTTTTCTCGTTCATTAATTTGATCATAATGTCGACAGCATCGTCAACATAAATTAATTCTCTGCGCTGTTCACCGTCGCCCCATACCACAAATTTCTCTTCGTTGTATTTTGCATTATAACAATTACGAATAAAATCAAAAATAAAATGATTGTCATCCAATTCAAAGTCGGGTCCATATAAAGTAGAAGGTACGAAATAAAGCCATTCCAAGCCATATTGTTGTTCAATTGATTGTAATCCCACAAGAAGCATGCGCTTTGTCATCGCATATGTATACAAGCTTTTTTCTGGCGTGCCTAAAAGATAGTTATTTTCCACCATGGGCAGTTGAGGCGAATAGGAGCAACTCGTACCCATGCAAATCATTTTTGCTTGTGGCTGTTGAACTTTCCAATATGTTAAAATATTTGTATTTATAGTTTGGTTATATAGCCATTGATCACCCTGGTGCTTTAGGCAGTAATCTCCAGCTTTTGTAACAGCTGCCAAGTGGAATATATAATCAAACTTATGATTGTCATAAATTCTTAAATTATCATACTGAAGAAGATTCACTTTTGTGCTGTTTGAAATGTATAATTCGTAACCCAATGCTTTTAATTTTGGACAAAGATGTCTACCTAAAAAACCAGTGGCTCCAGTTATTAATATCTTCATCTTCTTTTTTCAACAATTTCAATTTGTGGAAAAGGAACAATAAATTTAACGCCCTTTTCTATGATATCAGCATTCTTTTTTATAAGCTCTTCAGCAAAATTATGTGAGAGCAATAAATAATAATCTGGGAGATCTTTTTTATCTTCTTTTGTTATGGGAATGTGGGACTGGGGAAGATAATTTCCAATCTTCAGTTCATTAATTTCGACAGCCTTATCAACCAGCGTGCTATCTATCCCAAAATAATTTAACAACGTGTTGCCTTTAGCTGGCGCGCCATATGCATAAATCGTTTTATTTTCTTTTTTATAAGATTCTAATACAATGCGCAAATCATTTCGCTGTTTTCGAATTGTGGACGCGAATTTTTTAAAGGCGTCTAATGTATAGTGGCTGTCTTTTTCTAACAATTGAGAATACCTAACGGTGGGCTTGTTGAGAACTCCATTGGTATGAGTAATTTTAGCGATGATTGAGCCACTATGAATTTCTGAATAATATGCATCAAACATTTCTAGACCATACGGTCGTAATAAGTTGTTTAAACTTTTTAAAGTGTAATAGCAAAGATGTTCGTGATAAATGGTGTCAAAATTTAATTTTTCAACCATTGTGCCGGCATACATAAATTGCACAATTAATACACCGTCATCTCTTAATGAATACTTAATGCCGTCAATCACACTGTGAAGCTCTTCAAGATGAAAAAATACCCCAGAAGCATTATAAAGTTTGACAGTTTTTTCTCCAATGTGCTTCTCAACACAATCACGATTAAAGTATTCTGTAATGGTCTTTATACCGTTCTTCCTGGAAATTTCCGACACTCTGTCGGCACACTCAATATTTAATACATTCTTAACTCCAGCCTTTTTATATTGCGATAGTTGGCTTCCGTCGTTGCCGCCGATATCTACAACCAAATCTTTACGCTTCATATCAAATTGCTTTACATTCTCTTTAGCAACATCATAAAAATGATTAATTAGTGTTTTTGTCATTCCTGACAAATAGCAGTGATCAGCAAACATTGTTTCTTTCGGAACCGTGTGATCTAACTGCAACAATTCGCAATCATGACAATAGTTTAATCGAAGAGGGTATTTGTTTTCCTTTCCTACTCTGTCTTCTGATAGGAAATCATTGCACCAAGGCTGTTCTCCTAAATCTAAAATAAGCTCTAATTTCTGTCCATTGCAGGATCTACAATTCATTGTCCTCTCCTTATTTCTTCAATAAATTTATCACATGTATAATTCATGGCCCTGTTATAGGCGTTGTCCACAATTTCTTGATAATTTGACCAATCTTGTGAAATATCTCCTATTTTTTTATGTAAATCATTTACATTTGTAAAATATATGAATTCCTCGTCAGGCTTATAGTAGCGCTCTGCTATATCCCAGTAGTCTTTTTGAACCAAATTAAGAGTACGAGAAATGGCCGCTTCATGCATTCGAGTTTTAAATTGGGGCATTACATTCCACTTTCGAAGTTGATTAAAGGCCTCATTGTCTCCCCATCTATCGTAAGATTGGATCTCGGGTATATGTTCTGGTGCAATGTGCACAATATTATAACATATAGAAATCTTACTTTGAGAGATCAGTCGTATTTTATCTTGAAATTTTAAGTTAAGATTAGTAGCATATTTTACACATTGAGACGTCAATTGATTAATATGAGATGTCATTGTGCAGTAACGATAATTATATGGCAACATGGCCCGCAAACAATCGATATGTTCTTGACCATGAATTCCTCCATGATATATTACATCATAAATTTTATCTTCACCTCTTGGAATCAACTTTTGATTAAAGGGATAAAAAATATCTTTATATTCTCTTTGTAAACCAAGAGAGTTTAGCCATTTATTGGTGTAGGGGCATATAGAGTATATTTCATCAAAAAAAGACTCTTTATCAAGTGCATCGTGCCCATTTTGGTTTCTTTTTTGTGCGAACTCGCAAGGGGCCCAATTGTTAAAATAAACCTTACGCACATAGTCTCCATATAAAGCAATAAATTCTTTATTATGAGAGGCGTTGTATCCATAAAAAAATACCTCTTGGTCATTCGGCATAGAATATTCTTCCAAGCTCCAATGATAGGCATTGGTGTCCGGAACTTCTGCTGACAAATCTCCTTTAATAATCACTAAACCGATCCTCGAATGTCCACATTAATCCCATATTTTTCTAGAAGAGGGGATAGTTCTTTGGGATATTCAGAAATATTCCATTTTCCTTTTACTAAAGCTGTTGAGACGTGTGGAAAAATTTCTGTGTCATAATGGTACATGCCTCTTTTGGGCTCTCCATTCTGATAAAAAACTCCATTTATGCCTAGCTTTTCACAAGTTTTAGAGGCTTGAAATTCAAAAGAATTTTCTGCATCTTTATTTGCAATATGCAGGTTAGGGCCGCAAACATGAATTTTTTGTAAATCTTTTGTTTTCCAAAGTGCCGCCTGATTAGTATAAAAATAAGGCAGCGAATTGTAAAGCTTATATAAGTTTTGATAAGATTTATATTGGTGCATCAAGTCTACAACCCCACCTCTCATAAAACGAACAAACGAAAGGCTTTCATTATTATCTAAAACATCAACAAATTGGCTTATTAGATCACTTCTTATGTCGTCATATAAAACATAATCCTCGGAAATATAAATACAATATTTATCTGAAACATTTCCTATGCATGAGACAAATTGCTCTCGATATACTTTATCAGAATCAAAATACGACACTTCAAATCCAGGTGGAAAATCTTCTTTGCAATGGTTTACAAAAATGTGCTTCTCGTTAAAAAAACTTGCTGGTATATGCTTTTCTAGTTGATCGAAGAACATAGGCCATATGTCTTTATTTTTACTAACCGTGTTGATAACTAAACTAATGTTGCTCATTTTAAACCTCTAAAGAAACTATCTACCGTATTTTTGATATATTCAATTTTATCTTCGGTGATTCCTATAAAAGTCCCAAGCAGAAAAGAACTAGTAGTTGCCGTGTGGGCATTGGGAAACGTACTCTTTAAATTACCATATGGTAGGTGTAGATTATTATTTCTGTATGCAGGATGATACAAAACGTTTCCGGTGAAATAAGGCCTTGTTTGAATGCGATTTTCTTCTAAATAATTTACAAACGTACTTTTTGTAAACAACTTGTTTTCTTTAACGAGTGGCATAAAAGCAAACCAACAAGGATCTGATTTATCTGTTGCCACAGGAAGATGAAAGTATTTTTCATAGGGTAAAAATATTTCTTTTAATAATCTAAAATTTCTACGCCGTGCTTCTTCAAGCATAGGAAGCTTTTTGATTTGCTCAATTCCAATGGCGCCTTGCAAGTCCAAAGGCTTAATGTTATAGCCTATTTCATCAAATACATATCGATGGTCATATATGACATTTTTTTCACAAGGAAACCAGCACCTAAATCGGTTTCCGCAGGCTGTTGATTCAGTAACATCGCCGGGCTTTTTTTCATTACAAAAGCATGAGCGGCCCCAATCTCTGAGGCTGAATAAAGTCTTTTGTATTGAATAATCATTTGTCGCGACGAATCCTCCCTCCCCCATTGTCATGTGGTGTGCGGGATAGAATGAGCATGTTGACATTAGTCCGTAAGAACCTAAAAGATTTCCATCATATTTTGATCCTAAAGCATCACATGAATCTTCTAAAAATATTAAATTATATTTTTCAACCAAGTGCATTACTCTTTGCATATCTGGTGCGTTTCCTAAAACATGTGCAAATATTAAGCCTTTAATTTCTTTTTTGTGGTCTTCTTCTAACAATTTCTCAACTTTATCTAAATCTAAATTCAAGCTTGGAATTTCTACATCAACAAAAACCGGTTCAAATCCGCATTGTATGAGGGGATTGATTGTTGTCGGAAAACAAACTACAGGAGTAATAAACTTTGCTCCTCTTTCAAGCCTATATCTTTTAGGCATTTTTGTTTTAGATAACAAAGAAGATATCATAAGTAAATTAGCGGAGCTTCCAGAGTTTGTCAATGCTCCATATTTTTTGCCTACCTTTTCTGCAAACTGCAATTCAAAATTTCGGGCATTCTCTCCAAACACAAGCCAATCGCCAAGCAGACATTTAATAGCTGCTACATATTCATCCGAATTAAAAAAAGGACCAGAGTACTTAACCCAGTCGTCTTTTTTAGATTTGATCATTTCGTCAGAATATTCTTTAACCAATGATAAAATTTGATTTAATTTATCTTCACTCTTCATTTTTTAAAATGCTCTCCAGGACCGTATCCAGTCCCTGGTAAATGTCGTAATTTTGTTCAAATCCAAAACTTTTCAATTTAGAAACATCTAAAAACATATTCTTAACTTGAACAATATTGTGAAACTCTGGCGGCTCAATTGAAATCAGTCTACTTCTGGAGTTTAATTTAATCTTGCAATACTCCATTAAGTCTTTAAATTTATATGGATTGCCGCTACCAATATTTATTATATCATTTGTGTGTGCTTTTTGCAAACAAATATTTATAGCCCTGCATGCGTCTTCAACATATAAAAAATCTCTTATGTGTTCACCATCGTCATATAAATTAATGTCATTGTTGTTTGATAGTTGATTAATTAAGTGTTGTAGAGCATTTCGTTTTTTAGATACTTTTTTATCTGATTCACCATAAATATTTGATAATCTTAAAATTCTGTATTTTATACCATAAGTTTGACAATACGAAATTAACATTTGTTCCGCCGCTCTTTTGGTGATTGAATAAAACCCTTTAGGGTTGCACTCACTATCTTCAGATGCGGGAAAATCTTCTATTTTACCATACACAAACCAAGAGCTTACAAAATTAAAAGTAAAATCATTACCATGTTTATTGCGGTTTGCCTCTAAAATTTCAATTAATAATTTCAGATTAGTGTCAATATCAACATATGGATCCGAAAATATATTATAATTGTTTGTGGTACTGATTAAATATAAAATATTTTTATAATTAGATTGTTTTTGATTTCTAGAAATTAACTCAACATTATCTTTATAAAGGGTACAAAATCGACTTCCGATAAATCCCGTCCCGCCATATACAGAAATCATTTATTATTCAACACCAAGAAAATATTTTTTAATAAAGTCTTCGCTGTCTGTGATTTGTTCAAATACCAAGTCGGATATTTTTTTATTGAAAGTTAATAATCCTGGAAAGTTTAAGTCTAATGATACGCCATACTTTTGTGCAAGTCCTGGACGACTCCAAATATCAATTGAATCATATACTGGGCGATTCCCCGAGCCATGATGGTAAATCATGTTTCCATAAACTCCAAAATTTAAAGGATGCAAATTAAAGCAATTTGTTCTTATCAATTTTCCCCAGCCATGATTATTTTGATCAAGCCATTTTTTCAATAAAACGCCGGCGCAATCGGCTCCTTGAGAAGAATCAATATCCCACGACAAATTATTTTCTTTCCAAAATTTAATCGTTGTAGCAAAAAAACAAGGGTGGGGATACGGTTTTTGATTTTCTTTTAGTAAGGGTTCAATATTCTCTCCTCTATTAATAGCAAATACTGGTAGCTGTTCAAGCCATGTTTTAATTTGAGTATCCCATGCCTCAAAAATTGGAAATGCATCGGGATCAAGAAAAACTAACAGATCGTTTTTATTTTCTTCATTAAGAGTGATTAAATTGACAAGATAATTTAATTTATCAGGATGTCGATTAATTACATTTTCAAGGGTGTGAAATTCATAAAGTTCTTTTATAGAATCGGAAAAGTTTTGTTTTTCTTCCTCAATGCCGACTTCTAAATCAGTAGCGCCACAATATACCTTATAAGCATCTATGGTATTTTTTTGAAGATATTCAGACTGTAAGTTTAACCACTTTAAAGTTTTGTGATGGTTAGTAATTATGTGTATCATTATTCACTCTTAATAAAGACCCAAGATGGAGCATTAGCGTCTCCTTTGTCAGGATTTGTTCCAGTAAGCTTAAACTCTAAATTATGCTTGGCAGCAAATTCATCCACAGCCTTAATTGTGCCAGGATTATTATCATTATAATCATGACCAGCTAAAATACCACCAACTTTAACTTTTGGCCACCAATCAGCCATATCGCGACTGACCGCTTCATAACTATGTTCGCCATCAATATAGATAAAATCATGTTCATTGTCGGTAAAAAAACAAACAGCATTATGTGAATATGAGCGAAATAGGGCCCAGCGGCCACCAATCTTAAGATTGTTAAGCGCGCTGTATGTCGCCATATAACGTGTCTCTTGCCATTCATACCCATCATTTCCCATAGCTAAATGATTAAAATTTTCAGCTGTGGGATCTACATCTTCGTAGCTATCGGTTGCCGTCCATGGATCAATTCCAACAATAAACATATTAGTGCGCATCAGCATCTGTATCATATACCACCCTTGCCAAACTCCTATTTCAACTGCAGAACGATAATGTTTTGGCAAGCTAGATAGAAGCTCATATCTATCTGTTAAATCAATATTATCAAAAGTAATAAGTTCTCCCGGCTTCGGTTTAAGTGTAAAAGTTAATTCGCTCATAAATAATCTCCTAAATGTTGTTATAATTTTTTAAAAAGGTCAAATTCTCTTAAGTCTCTATAAAATGGCTCTTCTGGTAAATCCGGATTGTGTTCTGGATAATTTTGCATAAGCATCAATCCTCTTGCGGCTTGTTCAGGAGTCAGATAGGCATTCCACCCATTAATTTGTATATTATCTTCATGATATCTTACTTCGCCGCGGCCCTCATAGCGGCCCTTTCTGAACCAGTCTACCGCTTGTTTATCATCAGTTAAAATCATGCCCCCTTTTCCTATCTTCAAGTGTTTTTTGATGTGAAAGGAAAGGCACATGAAGCTTCCTGGGATATACATATTGCTTGTAAGGCGCTTGGCTGCATCATAGATCGGGTAGGGCTCAAGTTGGTAGATTCCTTTCCATCTATAATCTCGAAATTTAACTGTGCCGCCTGCATGTAGAATAGACTGTGGTACCGATAAATAAGTTCGTGCGGGAATTGTAACTTCTTTTACCTTTAAATATTCACAACACAATAAAACAGCATCAGTACAATTATCAGTAGACACTGCATATTTTGAACCACAATAGTCTGCTACTGTTTCTTCAAACATTTTTACAATCTTGTATGGATTATGTCTCAATCTTTTTCCAATAAATAATATTTCTTTTTAAAACCACATCTTTCAAACAATTTGATGCTAGCTTCATTATCCATCTTAACTTTAGCAAAAGCGTTTGGTTCAATCTTCATTATTTCATTAATCATAAAAGAGCCAACTCCTTTGCCTTGATAATCAGGATGAGTCGCCACACGAATATCATCATTTATAACCCCTACGTAGCCAGCTGGTTGTTCATCAATTATACAAAGATGGTAGTTGTTGTTATATTGTAACATATATTGAGCATGCTGTACTCCCGTAATTTCTTCTTGTTGGACAAATCCTTCCCTTACACCCTTCATATTTCGAAGAGTGCGAATAAATTCCCAGTATTTAGGACCATTCTTGACTAATTTCATCATAATCTTTTTATTTATTAATCGGAGCTATAACCGAGCCATTGGAACCAGGAGTGTTTATCTACATCCAAGAAAAATCGAGGAGTTCTCCTTAAGTCACACCATGAGGCGCCCACCAGGAGACGAATAGATGTTGTATTCATTGTTTTAAACATATCATCTAAATTTATTGCCCATTTATGTGCCAAAGTCCAGTCTGCGGAGCCATCGCCCTTATTTATTTCCTCATATACCAAAGGCATATCTTCGGTTTTAAAACACGCAAACCAGTTGATTGTATTTTGCATAGGGGGCGCAAAAAAATCTTCCTTTTCTCCCATATGGCTGGGGCCCAGGGTTCCATCATCAAAAACATCAAAATTCTTTGAAGACATGATATCATAAAGAACAGCTGAAATCATTAATATTAGAGCCTTGCTAGCACAATTAATGCCGCCATTAATGGCATGATAAATTTTCATCTCTGGAACTAAAAAACCGTATTGAGGCGGCAATTCAAGAGCTGTCAATTTATCCTCATTGCAATATTTATTAATAAGATTGCCTAATTCGAATTGAGGGTATCCATCTTGACGGCTACCTAATTCTATTTCGTTAATACACTCAACAAACTCATCAAAAAAATTACATGAGCGCTCATTACAGTTAACTCCCCAAATTCCAGCAATATAGTTTTGCTGCATTGCGAAGTCGCATGTGTTTAAAATTTCATTAATCTCTTCCAAACACGAATCAACAAAAATTACATCACAATCTAAAAATAAAACCCTCTTGCCCTTATATTCATATACCTTATCTCGATAAAAATTTATACGCTCACGCATTAACTCTTTATAAGTTTGGTTATTTGTATTTCCAGCCAGATCCGTGTTTTGAGGCTTTACAACAGCAATAAAATTTTCTTGTTGAAAAGTAGGGTGATTGGTCCTCAAAGAAGATATCAAAATATCATTCAAAATAGCTCTATAATCTCCTGTCGCATAGACAACGACTTTCAGATCCTCATTCACCCCCATTGATCTACCTGTCTTCCATAATGGTTATTGTGATTTAGCCAATAATGCGTTAAATATCCACGAGTGTGCTTCCATCCTTCTAAATTTAAAAGCGGATTCAAACAACTTCCAATGTCTAAATACGTGTTGCTGGGCGATTCTTTAAAATTCTCATAAATTACAAAATTGCTTAAAGATGCCGCGGAACACAGCACGATATGATCATGAATGTTGTTCTTTGCAATGTATTTTTTAACGTCTTCGACAACATTATAATCATTAATCATACAGTTAGAGCCAATCTCAAACGTTTTTTTAATTTTAAATGGGAGACGATCGGTTGCTGCTAGCTTGTTGACAACATAGATGATTTCTCGATCCACAAATAGCGGTACCATTTCTTCAATAAATCTGCGATAGTTAGCGTTAATGAGCAAATTAGAGAAAGTTAGTGTTTCGTGATCTCCGCCATGAAGTTTAACTTGATAATCAAAATTTTCATTTCCTACGTGGGCATCAGTTCCGGTACAAATACCCTTAAAATAATTGTCTTGAACATGTTTATAGCTTTCGAGGAGCTTTTCGCGATACACTTGATCTCGATCGGGTAAAAATTCTTTTTGTTCTTCTTCGGTGTAAATATTTGGACCCTTGATATCTCCGGTCACGTAATGATCTTTAGCGAGAATAACTGTCTTATTTTGCATAATAAACAACTCACCATCAGAGAATCTAGAAAATGCAAAGTTTTCTCTGGCCTTAAAGAGCCTTAATATTTTATCAAACTCGCTTTTAAAGGTTTTCATAATTTTATATCTCGCACAGTTTGCCATCCTTTTGTGAGGCCGGCTTTTACACAAGCATCTCTTTCATTAAAAAAGTCTTGATGGGAAACGGCCTGATTGGTCGATGTGGCTTTCGCATCAATTCCCAATTCATTGCCAAGAATAGAGCCGTGCATCTCTTTATTTTCTGGGGGGTGTGGCGGACAATAAGTAGGGATATCTCCGTGTATTTTTGCCATAAACGCAAACTGAATGTCTTCTCCGTTGTCCCACGTGGTCGGTTTTTCTTGCCAAAGATATCTTAACCATTCTCGTTTAAAAAACCACCCATGCCCCACCAAATCTACTTCGGTAGTCTCTCTGTTTTGCGTAGGCCACCCACAGCGATCATGATGCATATATCGACTGCTATGTAAAATAACTCCCGCTGTTCCCAAAATACCTTCGTTTTCAGCCATAGTGTTTAAACAATTTTGATGCCATTGTTTTCCAGGAACAGTATCATCATCATAAAGGGCGATATATGTAGTGTCTGCTAATAAGGCGCCGGCGAACCTACCATAGAATTTCCAATTATAATCATTATGGAAAATTTTATCTACTCCCAATGATTTAAAGTCGTACCCCTCGTTATCTTCATGAGCGTTCACCCATAACCAAATTTCTTTAGGAGGTATAGTTTGATTTCGCAATGCGTCGACTTGCATCTTAAGATTATAGGGCCTACGATATGCGTTTAAAATAACAGTAATATCACCAGTCGTTTGAATATTTTTTGAAGATACCTGATCTAAAAGAGCATTTTTAAAATCATCGAATACTCTACTTCTTTGTTCTCTTACAAACTCTATTAATTCTTTTCCCTGGTATTGAGTGAACCACGGTTCCGAAATGCACCCGTTGAGGTGAGTCGTCACCACTTTACAATTCAACATTCTCGCTTCTAACAGAACACGATTAAAGCTTTCCAACACCAAGGGCATAAAAACATATTTTTCATGGGAACTTAATTGTTTAATAAAATCCGAATAATTGGAAGAACCTATTAAAGTATAAGGAATATTATTGTGTTCACAGTATTGAATATTACTAAGAGTGTTTTTTGTAGGGTTTGCACTCTTCAACACAGCCGCATCGGGTGTCTTTTCTGTATTTAAATTATCCTCAATTATTTTTAATTGTTCATCAGTCCACAGACTCATGCCCAAATTAACTACATGAGAGATATTAAGGTTGTTGCGTATACATTCTGCTTGAATTTTAGATTGAGCAAAAATAACTTTTGCATTTGTATAGATTTCTCTATTAACAATGTCGGCACTAGGAATATTATAATCTTTATAAACAGCTGGATTTCTTGTTTTCACATACTTGTGATCGTGCTCCATGATACTATAACTTCCCGGGTGCCTAACAAGCTCTGTAGAAGTTGGGTCATTCATCAGTGTAAAATTTGAAACAATGAAATGATATCCACAATCATGATAAAGTTTTATGTGCTTGTCTGTTAATTCATCATTTTTGAATTTAATTACATCAAACCCATCTTGACGCAATAAATTAATTAATATATTGTCAACAATTTCCGCGCCGCCGGCAATCTGGTCTACAAAGAAATCAGAGATAAAAACGATTTTTTTCATCAACCAAACTCCAGTACTGGCAGCTCCTGTGTATCGCCGGCAGCGGCGGTCTGTTTAGAAATGATCGTAGTCTGAACCGCGTCTACCATTTCTGCATATCTTTTTTCCGCATTAAATTCTGTATGAATATAAGCTGCGTAGTCCGCAAAACGTTGTCTCGTACTCTCTGCTTCTGTACCGGTTAGATCGTTGTAAGCCTTTCGCATTTGTTCTTTTGCGCTTACCTCGCGCGGAATCGCCCAGCCAGATTCTTTAATAAGAACGCCTTCCCAAACTACCGCATCAGGAACTTGGCGAACATCATATTCTACATTATAGAAACAATGCTCTTGAGTCTCCTTATTTACTAAAAAATCCATTTGTCCGGACCATCCGGGAGCTATTGTGGGCAATCCACTATAAACTGCTTCAAAAATTGGTAATCCGAATCCCTCTCCATGAGTTAAAGTCAGCAAACAATCAATTTTTGGATTAACATAAAGTGCATGCATTTCATCATCATTCATATCGCCGTGTAATAAATAAACTTTACACTTTCGAGATGGATATTCTTGAAGACGATTTCGTAATTCATAAAATAGCTTTTCTCTATCCATCAAACAATTTTTGGCAAGATTGGTTTTTAACACCAAGCCAACGTTTTCTTCGTGAAATTCTTCTACAAACCACTTAATAGTATTGCCCATGTTTTTGCGAGGTCCGAACTGTGCTACCGAAAGAAAATTAAAATCTGTACTAATATCAAGCTCCACTTCGGGAACAGATTCATAAACTTTAGCAGGATAATTAACTGTGACGATGGGTGATTCTAATTTTAGTTGTCCCACCACCTGCTGTTCTTTGTTTGTCGCCGAATATACGGTGTCTTTAAAAACAATATTCGCATGTTCAGAAACTACAACAATTTTATCCATAGTATTCGCGCGCTGGATCCATTGGTGAGCCACTTGAGTAGTCTCAATGCCCGCTGTAAATCCTATGTTTACCGGGGCCATTTGTTCCCACTCGTTGGGAATCGTTACCTGAAAGGAAGCATCAAATTTTCCGCCATGGTGGAGAAAGGCAATTGTTTTTTCAATAGTTTGGTCGATCCATTTCTTTTCTTCATCATTTTCACTAATCCAAGAAGTTTTACCCCACTCTAAAGGTTGGATAAAAATATCGTATAAATCAGGACGCGTTCGAAGCGCGCGCAATGCAAAACGAGATTGTTCACCATATCCAGAGCGAGTTAATAGGGGTCCTTTAAAAATTATTTTGGTTTTCATGCTATTTCCTTTAAGTGCCATTTTTTATAAAGTTTGCGGGTTTCCCATGAGCCATGTTTTTCAACAATAGAATCCATAAGTTCTACCCAAGTATTTTGATAGGTTTCAAAACTATAATTTGCCGCTACATGTCGAATACCTAACTTCGACATTTCTTTATAAACTTTTGGTCTTATTTTAAGAGCGGATGACAAAACTTTATTAAAATCATCCTGCGAAATTCTATCTTCATAGATATACGGAACCTGGAGGGAGCCAATTACAGACTTGGAGACAGGTTGAATGCCATATCCAAACCAATTTTCTCCATCAGTTACTTGTTCTTGGAGGCCTCCGGTCATATTAACAATAATAGGAGTACCACATGCTAAAGATTCCAACGTTGCGAGCCCAAACCCTTCAGCATCTGAAATATTAATAGTAAAATCGGCAGCATTATACATGGCCGCAAGATGTGGTGCTTCAATTTTATTGGTAGATAGGAGAACCTGTCCATCATTTACACCAAGGTGCTCAATAATGTGAGGCAGATCTTGACCATGTGGATCTCTAGCGTCTGTATGCATCAACAGAGTTGCCTTGTCGTGTCCCACTTTATCCAGCCACTCTTTAAACCACCAGATTAAAGTTCCGCTTTGTTTACGACGAGCATTCCTATTGTTCCAAAAAAAGATTTTCTTTTTAGGATTTTTAAGGTTTACTGTTGAATTTAAAAGACGATTGCGGACGTCGGCAGCTCTGGCCACGTCTTCCGGAACTTTGTAAGGATAATATGCGCTAGAATCAACTGCATGGGGTACATAATATGAAGATACCTCGGGAGATACATTTTGAAGAATATCATATGTAACTTTGGAAATGCACGCCACTTCGTCTGTGGATCTATAAAAAATACCATTGAAAATAGGATAAGGTTGATTATCCCAAACATGATAATATACCATAGGAATATTTGCACGAACTTCATTTTCAATTTCCCACAGCCATCCATAAAATCTTGGATCTGTCATAAACCAAAGAACGTCGGGCTTTTCTTTCTGAAGGATTGACCGAATCATTTCTTGAGTTCCATATCCATCTACGGGAAAAATAATCCAATCTTCTCCGTAGGGATCAATTTTTTGGGGCTGATAATCATTATGCTTCATGGCTCCGCCTAGGCAGATAAATTTATATCTGTTTGTCTTTAACAAAGCCTCAATCATATATCTTGTTTGGGTGCCAACTCCAGATGGCGATAGTGGATGGTCAGATAAGACCAAAATTTTCTTTTTTGTCATTTATTCCTCATGGACATTCTTTAGTGTGTCTAAATGTACATCGCTCACACGAAAGCCTATTTTTAATGTACCGCTTATTTTTGATATTGTATAATGCTTTATGCAATAGTTTAAGAGCGTTTTCAGTTTTTCTTGGACCGCTCGTTACCCTAAATAGTTCTACCCTATTTTTCTTTGCTGTTCTCTTAAGAAGCGCAAAATGTGTTTCTACATTTTTAGGATCAATCTCCATCTTTTGCGCAAAGAAATGCTTGTAGAGTGTAAGCTGATAAGTCGTCATCTTTTCGCTTCGACGACGAGAGTCCCAGCCCCACGAGCAAGTTTTCCAGTCAAAAATATGAACCTTTCCGTCTGGTGTAGATACAATCGCATCGATGAAGCCTTTGAACATATAGTCGTCTTCGCCGGGGACGGGCTCATAAAGCTTTAATTCTACCGCTTCGACTTTATATTCTCCGAAATAGTCTGCGACTGCTTCTTCGATTTCTGGTAGTAAAGCTTTCCCCTGTCC
>CEUS01046519.1_pt1 | contig 31297 bp, 35 predicted proteins | sample 427031 | NCBI WGS metagenome assembly CEUS01 (sample SAMEA2622837, study PRJEB7988) | marine metagenome | biome: marine biome (ENVO:00000447); feature: marine epipelagic mixed layer (ENVO:xxxxxxxxx); material: "saline water (ENVO:00002010), including plankton (ENVO:xxxxxxxx)" | depth 140 m | reverse complement strand
ACAAAACTTTTTATTGATATACTCGATAATGTTGATCCAAAGAGTTTAAGATTTCTAATTGATGAGTGTAAAAAAGATATGGTTTCTGGGGTCATATGTTTAATTGCTGATTATAATGATAAACTATCAATCGCAATCGGTGTTACTGAAGATTTATTAGATAAGTTTGACGCTGTTGAGTTAGTAAAAATAGGATCAGTTGCTATGGGTGGAAAAGGCGGAGGAGGTCGAAGAGATATGGCTTTAGCTGGAGCAAAAAATAAAGAAAAATCCACAGATGTAATTGAGCTTATAAAAAATGAAATTAGTAAAAAAAGTTAAGACATCTTTTTTTGTAAGTTTGTATCAATTTTATTTATAAAATCTTGAGTATTCAGCCAAGTTTGTTTGGGCCCGACAAGCAATGCAAGATCTTTTGTCATAAATCCTTTTTCTACAGTTCTTATGCAAACTTTTTCTATGAGATTTGCAAAGTCTTTTAGTTTTTCATTCTCATCAAGTTTAGCCCTATGAGCTAATCCTCTAGTCCATGCAAATATTGAAGCGATAGAGTTTGTTGAGGTTTCCTCACCTTTTTGGTGAAGTCTATAATGCCTTGTAACCGTTCCATGAGCTGCTTCAGCTTCAACAGTCTTGCCATCGGGTGTCATTAATACGCTAGACATCAACCCTAAAGAACCAAAACCTTGTGCAACAGTATCGGACTGAACATCACCATCATAATTCTTGCATGCCCAAATAAATGCACCAGACCACTTTAATGCACAAGCAACCATATCATCTATAAGCCTATGCTCATATTCAATATTTAATTTATCCATTTTATCTTTATATTCTGTTTCATACACTTCTTGAAAAAGGTCTTTAAATCTCCCATCGTATTTTTTTAGAATGGTGTTTTTTGTGGATAGATAAACAGGCCATCCTCTATCAATTCCATAATTTAAACAAGCTCTAGCAAAATCTCTAATTGAATCATCGTGATTATACATACCCATAGCTATTCCGCTATTATCAAAATTATATATTTCCTCTTCTATCTTTTCTTTGCCGTCTTCTGATTCCCATTTTATTGATAATTTACCTTTACCCGGCACTACAAAATCTGTTGCTCGATACTGATCGCCAAAAGCATGTCTTCCTATTACTATAGGTTGTGTCCATCCTGGAACTAACCTTGGAATATTTGAACAAATTATAGGTTCTCTAAAAACTGTCCCACCTAAAATATTTCTTATTGTGCCGTTAGGTGATTTCCACATTTCTTTTAGTCCGAACTCTTCAACCCTGTCTTCATCAGGTGTTATTGTCGCACACTTAACACCAACTCCATGTTTTTGTATTGCTTCAGCAGCATCTATAGTAATTTGATCATTGGTTTTATCTCTGTACTCAACTCCAAGATCATAGTAATGAAGGTCAATTTCTAAATACGGTAGTATTAGTTTTTCTTTGATAAGATCCCATATAATTCTTGTCATCTCATCGCCATCAATTTCGACGACTGGGTTATTTACTTTTATCTTCGACATAAATGTACCAATTTAATTCCCTCAACTATTGAATATCATATAGCGTATATATTTCAAGAATATGTTAGGTATATATAAGGATAATTGTAAAAATGCAAAAGATAGAGAAGAATAAAATTAAAATAATATTAGTAGAACCTCAATTATCAGAAAATATTGGTACTTCTGCAAGGGCAATGCTAAATTTTGGTTTAACTAAACTATATCTTGTCTCTCCAAAACAAAATCACCTTTCTAAAAAATCTTTGAACGCTTCTGCCGGTGCCGATACTGTCCTAAAAAAAGCAAAAATTTTTTATTCTCTTGAAGATGCTTTGGCGAGTATCTCGTATGTCTTTGCGTGTACAGTTAGAGATAGAGATATGATAAAACCTTTCTGTGGACCTATAGAATTATCTAATATTATTAATAGTATAGACAGTAAATTTAACATAGGCATTATGTTTGGAAGAGAGAAATCTGGATTAACCAACAATCAAGTTTCTTATGCAAATACAATAGTTCAAATTCCGACTAATCAAAAATTTTCTTCGTTAAATTTAGCCCAAGCTGTTGCTATTATAGCCTCTGAAATTAATCGCATTAATGAAGATTATGGTAAAAGTGAATTATTCATGAGCGATTCAATTCCGGCTAAAAAGAAAGAAATAATCAGTTTTTTTAACCATCTCGAAAGGGCTCTTGATGCCTCAGGTTTTTTGAGGCCTAAAGAAAAGAAATCGACAATGATGATTAATTTAAGGAATATTTTTTCTAGAACTGATTTAACAAACCAGGATGTTCAAACATTAAGAGGAGTCATTACATCGTTATTAAGGTGGCCTGAGGGATACAGAGATAAAGAAATACTTAAGAAAACAAAGATTATTGCCGATGGATATGATAAAAACAAACAACAAAGAAATTGACTTATTTAATTTAGAAATGTACTAAGCCGTGTAGTGAATTTTAAGGTATATTTTATTAATGACAAAAAGATTAAGAGCAAAATATAAGATTGATCGAAGGATGGGCGAGAATATTTGGGGAAGACCAAAAAGTCCCGTCAATCTTCGTTCTTATGGACCTGGCCAACACGGCCAATTGAGAAAAGCTAAACTTTCCGACTTTGGGCTTCAAATTAGAGCTAAACAAAAACTTAAGGGTTATTATGGCAATATAAATGAAAGGCAGTTTAAAAATATATTTAAAGAGGCCGTAAGAATCAAAGGTGATACCTCAGAAAATATAATAGGCTTGCTTGAAAGAAGGCTTGATGCTGTTATTTATCGATCCAAGTTTGTACCTACAGTTTTTTCAGCAAGGCAATTTGTTAATCACGGGCATATTAAGGTAAATGGGAAAAGAGTTAATATTCCTTCTTATAGGTTAAAGACTGGAGATTTAGTAGAGATCAAAGATAAATCTAAAAGTTTAGACATCGTTTTAAATGGTCAAGAATCTAGTGAGAGAGATGTGCCTGATTATATAGAATGTGACCAAAAGAAACTAACAGCAAAATTAACGAGAATACCTAAACTAGACGAAGTTCCTTATCCAGTGCAGATGGAACCAAACTTAGTTGTTGAATTTTATTCAAGAAACTAATTCTTTTCGATTACTTCTTTTAATTCTTGTTGTAATTCACCTGATTCAAACATTTCTTTTATGATGTCGCAACCTCCTATAAGTTCACCTTTTAAGTATAGTTGAGGTATCGTTGGCCAATTAGAAAATTCTTTTATTCCTTCTCTTATATTTTCATCTTCAAGAACATTTGTGGAAGAAAAAGGTGCTTCAATATATGTTAATATTTGTACAACAGTACTAGAAAAACCACATTCTGGAAATAATGGAGTTCCCTTCATAAACAAATGAAGATCATCATTATCAATTTTATCTTCTAGTATTTTCTTTACATTTTCATCCATGACTCTATTCGCCTATGGTTTTAATAGATAAAGCATGAAGTTCGTTACCCATTTTATTACCTAATGCCTCATATACCATTTTATGTTGCTTAATCCTAGACAAACCGATAAATTTTTTAGACCTTATAGTCACAGAAAAATGATTATCATCTCCGGCCAAATCTTTAATTTCTATATCAGATTCAGGAAATGATTCTTCTATTATTTTTAATAAATCATCTTTTTTTATTGTCATTTTTAATCTTTATTTAGATAATTAATAAACCAATTTTCATATAAATCTTTAATCTCTTTTATTTCCATTTGTTCATCATTAACTATAATATTACCTTTAGTAGTTGTTCCAATTATTTCGTATATTATATTTTCTTCCTTCAATATAGATACAATATTATCTACATTATCTTTAGTAGAGGAAATTACATATCTTGACTGATCCTCTCCAAAAAGGAAGTAATGTGAATTGTTTTTATCAGTATTAATTTTAAAACCAATCTCATTTTTCATAGACATTTCTGAGAGAGTTAAGAGTAACCCGCCATCTGAAATATCATGACAAGTATCAATTAAAGATGCTTCAATTATTCTCTTAACTGCTAAACCATTTGTTTTTTCTTCTTTTAGATCTACTTTTGGGGGCAAACCTTCATTAAATTTAAGCAATTCAGTTGCGTATATTGATTGAGTTAAATGTCCTTCCGTTTTACCAATAACAATTATGACATCATTCTCCCTTTTAAAATTATGATCGGCAATAATTTTTAAATCATTGATGACACCAACCCCGCCTATTACTGGCGTAGGATTTATTCCTTTTCCATTGGTCTCATTGTAAAGAGATACATTTCCAGAAACGACAGGAAAATCCAGCTCTGTACAAGCAGAAATCATTCCTTTAACAACACCTGCAAATTGCCCCATAATGTCTTCTTTTTCGGGATTACCAAAATTCATACAATCGGTTATTGCGATAGGCCTAGATCCAACAGAAATAAGATTTCTCCAAGCTTCGGAAACCGCTTGCTTTCCACCTTCGATAGGATCTGAAGCACAATAACGGGGTGTAGAATCAGAAGTTAATGACAATCCTTTATTGGTTCCATGTACCCTAATGACAGCTGAGTCACCACCCGGTAATAACACTGTATCAGTCATTACCATGTGGTCATATTGTTCCCAGATCCATTTTCTACTGCATAAATTTGGAGATCCTATTAACTCTTTTAAGACCTCGATGGGATTTATTTTTAGGAGCATTTCTTTAGTTATTTCTGTTTCAGGAAATGAATTTATACTATAAGGTCTCTCGTAAGAAGGGGCGCCTTTTTCAAGAATATCCAATACTATTTCAGCCTTTTTATTTTTTTTATGATTGATTACTAATTTCTTTGTATCAGTTAATTTACCAATCACAGAAAAATCTAATTCCCATTTATCAAAAACCTCTTTAGCAATATTTTCTTTTTTTGGCTCTAAAATCATCAGCATTCTTTCTTGACTTTCTGAAAGCATAATTTCATAAGCTGACATAGCTTTTTCTCTACAAGGAACCTTATCTAAATCTAATTCGATTCCTAGCTCTCCTTTTCCCGCCATTTCAACAGCTGAAGAGGTAAGGCCGGCCGCCCCCATATCTTGAATCGCGACTATTACATCCATTTTCATCAATTCTAAACACGCTTCTAAGAGTAATTTTTCTGAAAATGGGTCTCCTACTTGTACAGTAGGTCTTTTTTCATCTGAGTTATCATCAAATTCAGCTGAAGCCATCGTTGCGCCATGAATCCCATCTCTACCTGTTTTTGATCCAACATAGACAACTGAATTTCCTACTCCAGAAGCTTTTGAATAAAAAATTTTATCGGATTTTGCAATCCCAACACACATTGCATTAACTAGGATATTATCATTATATGAAGAATTAAATTCTACTTCACCACCTACTGTAGGTATTCCCATGCAATTACCATAGCCTCCTATTCCCGAAACGACACCCGTCAAAAGATGTTTTGTCTTCTCATGAGAAATGTCACCAAACCTTAATGCGTTGAGTAAGGCTACTGGTCTTGCACCCATAGTAAAAACATCTCTCAATATACCACCAACTCCTGTAGCAGCCCCTTGATAAGGTTCAATAAAAGATGGATGATTGTGACTTTCCATTTTAAATACTGCGGCAAAACCATCTCCTATATCAATCACGCCTGCATTTTCCCCAGGCCCTTGGATAACGTATTTATTTTCTGTAGGAAGTTGTTTAAGCCAAAATTTAGAAGATTTATATGAGCAATGCTCTGACCACATCGCAGAAAATATTCCCAGTTCAGTTAATGTAGGTTCTCTCTTTAAAGACTTAAGAATGAAATTATATTCCTGTTCATTAATTCCATGTTCTTCCACTAATTCTTTTGAGATCTGGCTCATAGTAAAGATTCCGCGATAGATTTAAAAAGTTTTTCTCCATCAGTTAATTTTGTAATTTCACATGTTGCTCTTTCGGGATGTGGCATCATCCCCAATACATTACCTTCTTTGTTAATTATTCCCGCTACATTTTCAATTGAACCGTTTGGATTAGAGTTTAAATTAATATTGCCCTCCAAGTCACAATATCTAAAAACAATCTGATCTCCATCTATTATTTCTTTTAAGGTATCTTCATTGGCAAAAAAGTTACCTTCATTATGAGCTATTGGGATATTAATTATTTCATTCTCTGAATATTTATTTGAAAATTTTGTATTGCAATTGTTAACTTTTAAACTCACAGTTTTACATAAAAAAGAAAGACAATTATTTTTAATAAGTGTACCGGGAAGAAGACCAGATTCAGCTAAAATTTGGAATCCATTACATACTCCAAGTGTCGGCATTCCTTTATTTGCTTCTTTTTTGATGTCTTTCATTATAGGGCTATTAGCTGCAATTGAACCACAGCGAAGGTAATCACCAAATGTAAATCCTCCAGGAACAATTACCAAATTACAATCAGGTAAACTTGTTTCTTTATGCCACACCATTGTGGTTTTGATGTTTGTAACTTTTTCTAATGATACCGCAATATCTCTATCGCAATTTGAGCCAGGAAAAACAATTATGGCCGCTTTCATTTATTCTTCCTTATCGATTATTATTTCATAATCTTCTATAATGAGATTAACCAAAAGCTTTTTACACATATCATCCACAATTTCTAAAGCTATTTCTTTTTCTTCATTAAGATCAATTTCTATAATTTTACCCTGCCTAACATTATTTATATTCTTAAAACCTAATTGGATTAAAGAATTTTCAATGGCTTTACCTTGAGGGTCTAAAACGCCACCTTTTGGCATAATTTTTACATTTAATTTCATTTGTTAAATTTGTTTTTGAAAGTCTATTCCTAACCGAGTCGCAACTTCTTTGTAAGCATCAATTAATCCCCCTAAGTTTTTTCTAAATCGATCTTTATCTAGTTTTTCTGAAGAAGATTTATCCCATAATCTGCATGAGTCAGGGCTTATTTCATCAGCTAAAATAATTTTAGTTATTTTATTTTCATTAATTCGGCCAAATTCAATTTTAAAATCAACCAATTTTATATTTATAGATGCAAATAGATTGCTTAGTAGGTCATTAATTATTAATCCTTGATTTTTAATATCATTTATTTCCTTATCAGAAGCATATCCGAGAACATCAATATGTTCTTCAGATAAAATAGGGTCGTCTAATTCATCGCTTTTAAGAGTAAATTCAACTAGAGGTCTATTTAATTTCAAACCTTCTTTAACACCTAATCTTTTACTTAAGGTCCCTGTAGCTATATTTCTTATAATTACTTCGACAGGTATTATTTCAACTTTTTTTATTAACTGTTCTCTATTATTTAGTCGTTCGATAAAGTGGTTATCAATTCCATTATCTTTTAGATACTTAAATATGTATTCACTTATAAGATTATTAAGTATCCCTTTTTCACTTATTATTTCGTGTTTCTTTTTATTAAATGCCGTTGCATCATCTTTAAAAAATTGAATAATTTTATCATTATCTTCGTGAGCAAATAATTTCTTTGCTTTTCCTTCATAAATTAAATCTTTATTTTTCATTCTCTTCTTCTAATTGTTTTGATCTATTTATATTTAATAGATTCTTCCGACAATTGTACTTTTAAATCACTAATAGCTTTTTCTAAAGAAAGTTTATTTTTTGATGATAGTTCAATATTTACTCCAAAATCTTTTTTAGAATCAAAGAAGGGGTAACTTCCTATATCTATATCTGAATAAGTTTTTATAATTTTTTCTAATATCTTAGCTATTTCACCTTCTGGAACTTTTACTTGTATATTTGCGCGATTAATTTTTTTTTGTGGATTAATGTATTTAAGCGATTCCTGTAGCATAGATTGCATAATCTTAGGAATACCAGCAAATACAAAAACATTGTCTATTTTAAAACCTGGAGCAGCCGATATGTTGTTTAGAATTAACTCTGCTCCAATAGGAATTCTTGCCATTCTTTGACGAACTTCATTAAATTCATAATTATTTTTATTATAATAATTTTCTAAGATATTATAGGCTTCTTCACTTGTTTCTATTTTTACTCCAAAAGCTTCAGCAATGCTTTCGGATGTTATATCGTCATGGGTAGGCCCTATACCGCCAGTTGTAAAAACATATTTATATTTCTTTCGTAAGGTATTTATTGATGAAATTATTTCGTTCTTATCATCTAGAATAGTTCGGCATTCTAAAACTGAAACACCATAATCGTTTAAAGCCCTTACAATATAGCTAAAATTAAGATCTTGTGTCCTACCCGATAAAATCTCATTACCAATAATAAGAATTGCAGCATTTTCTGATTTAGATTTATCCATATTATTTTTTATCAGTTTAGTTTAATGGCGACAATACAGATACTAGAAGTAAAAGAAATTTTAATATATAAGTTTGTAATGGATTATATTGAAGAAAGAGAAGCTTCCGGAAGAATAACTGGACAAATAAAATTACATCAAAAAGAAGATTTTGATGGAATGAGAAAAGTTGGAAGACTTGCGGCTCAATTACTTGATTTATTTGTCAAAGAGGTTAAGCCAGGTATAACAACTGAAGCACTTGATAAGATTGCGGTTGAGTTTACTTTAGATAATAATGCTATATCCGCTCCATTAAATTATAGAGGATTTAAAAAATCAATATGCACCTCAGTAAATCATGTAGTTTGTCATGGAATCCCAGGAGATAAGGTTTTAAATGAAGGCGATATAGTAAATATTGATGTAACTTTAATTTTGGATGGATGGCATGGAGATTCTTCAAGAATGTATTGCGCAGGAGATCCTTCAATTAAATCCAAAAGATTAATAAATACTACTTATGAAAGCTTAGCTTCTTCTCTTAAATTAATTAAACCAGGTTTTTTATTGGGTGATTTAGGTAGTTACATTCAAAAATATGCTGAAGATAGAGGTTTTTCTGTTGTTAGAGAATTTTGTGGGCATGGTATTGGAAGGATATTTCATGATGAGCCAAATATCTTACATTATGGAGTTGAAGGTACTGGAGTAGAAATTAAGGAAGGAATGTTTTTTACTGTTGAGCCTATGGTTAACATAGGAAAACCCGGTACAAAAATGCTTTCAGATGGATGGACTGCTGTGACTAGAGATAGAAGTTTATCTGCTCAATTTGAACATTCAATAGGAGTAACTTCTGATGGAATAGAGATTTTTACAGAATCTCTTAATAATACAGGTAATCCAATTGCTTCATAATTCCGTATACTCAAAAAAGGATAAAATATGATACCTAGATATTCTAGAAAAGTAATGACTGAAATTTGGGAAGAGAAAAACAGATTTAATATTTGGATAAATATTGAAGTTGCTGCTTTAGAAGCTATGGAAGAATTAGAAATCGTTCCTAGAGGCACTGCTTCAAAAGTAAATAAAAAGGCCAATTTTGATATTAATAGAATTAATGAAATTGAAAAAGAAATTAAACATGATGTTTTAGCGTTTTTGACAAATTTATCAGAGAATGTTGGGCCGGAGTCTCGTTTTATTCATCAGGGCATGACTTCATCAGATGTAATAGATACTTGTTTAAATATTCAGCTTAAGGAGGCAGGAAATATTTTATTAAATGGAATAGATAATCTTCTTGAGGCCCTAAAAAGAAAAGCTATCGAACATAAAAATACGGTTTGTATTGGTAGAAGTCACGGAATTCATGCAGAGCCAACAACATTTGGTTTAAAGATGCTTCAAGCTTATGAGGAATTTCAAAGAAATAAGAAAAGATTAAATAATGCAATTGAAGAAATAAGCACATGTGCAATTTCAGGTTCAGTAGGAACTTTTGCAAATATTGATCCTTATGTAGAAGAGTATGTTGCCAAAAAATTAAAACTTAAGGTTGAGCCTGTTTCTACTCAAATTATTCCAAGAGATCGACATGCAGCCTTTTTCTCAACATTAGCAATAATTGCAAGCTCTATTGAGAGACTTTCTTCAGAAATTAGACATTTGCAAAGATCAGAGGTTATGGAGGTTGCAGAGTTCTTTTCTGAAAATCAAAAGGGTTCATCTTCTATGCCCCATAAAAGAAACCCGATTTTAACAGAGAATCTAAGCGGTCTCGCAAGGATTGTAAGAAGTTCAATAATTCCTGCCTTAGAGAATGTAGTACTTTGGCACGAAAGAGACATATCTCATTCTAGCGTTGAGCGAATGATAGCGCCTGATTCAACTGTAACTTTAGACTTTGCAATAAATAGGCTTGTAAATGTTATTGAAGAGTTAATAGTGTATCCTGAGCATATGGAAAGAAACTTAAATCAGTTTGGAGGCTTAGTTTTTTCTCAACGTCTATTACTTGAATTAACGCAAAAGGATGTTAGTAGAGAAGAATCATATAAAGCAGTACAAAAAAATGCAATGCAGGCATGGGAAAGCTACGGTATGTCAGAGTCACTTAATTTTGAAGAATTAATTAAAAAAGATAAATTCATATCTTCAATTTTGTCTAAGAAAGAGATAGAAGATATTTTTGATTTAGGGTATCACATGAAAAATATAGATAAGATTTATAAGAGAATATTGGGATAATCAATGCGGACATGGTGGAATTGGTAGACACATCAGACTTAAAATCTGAAGGAGATTATCTCCGTCCCGGTTCGAGTCCGGGTGTCCGCACCAAAAATTTACTCATTTTTTAGAGATTCTAAATAATCAATAGCATCAATTAATTTATATAATGTTCCACAATAAGGGCATATTATTTCATTTTTCTCCCCCATTTCTAAATACACATGAGGATGGTCATGGGGTTCAGAAGCGCCAATGCACGTGAACCTTGAAAAAGTTAATTCTATAATCTTCTCGCCTTTGTCATTAGCTATTTTTGGAATTTCATTCATTTTATAAATTCTTAGGTAAATAAAGATGCATACCCGCATCTGAAATTAATGTTTCTCCAGTTATATGTTCTGCGCCTTCAATACAAAAAAATACAACGCTATCAGCGATATCATCTGGAGTTCCTGCTTTTTTTAAAGGAGTTATATTTTCTTGATCTTTTTTTATCTTCTCAAATGTTTCTTTTCCAAATCTATTTTCAAACCATCCCGTTGCTATAAAACCAGGGCAAACTGTGTTTACTCTAATTTCGGGACCTAAGGATTTTGCTAGAGACAAAGTCATTGTATTTAGAGCACCTTTAGAAGCAGCGTAAGCAATGGACGATCCAATACCTGTTTTACCCGCAATTGAAGATATATTGACTACAGAACCGAAACCATTTTTTTTCATATGGGGTTCAACAGCTCTTATCATTTGATAAGGGCCTATAACATTAACTTTATAAATATTAATAAAATCTTCATCAGATAATTGATCAAGTTTGGAATGATCTGCAAACTTAGTTGTTCCAGCATTATTAACTAAAATATCAATTTTTCCGAACTTATCTATGGTTGTCTGAACCAGTTTTTTGCAATCATCATCTTTAGCGACATCAGCTTTTTCAATAATAGCCTCAACACCATTCTTAATACATAGCTTCATCGTTTCTTTGGCAAGCTTTTCATTGCTTGAGTAATTAATAACTACATTTATTCCTTTTTCAGATAATTTTATAGCAATTGCAGCACCTAATCCCTGAGATGACCCCGTTATAATTGCGATTTTTTTATTTTGATTCATTTTAATCTTTCTTTTTATATATCAATGTAGTTATAAGTTTATAATAAAGTAAATATCGAAAAATACTTATTTTATTAAAAAACTTTAGGGAAATAATGGGTAAAGAATTATTCGCAGAAGATTTATGGAATCAAATTACTAAAGAAGTCTCATCTTTGATTAATGATGATAAAAGTCTAGAATCTATTTTTAAAAGAAATATTTTAGATTTTACTAATATAAAAGATTCTATCGTTTTTATCATTAGTAACAAATTATCTTCTGATGATCTTTCTTCAGATGATATTAATAGCAGTATTAAAGAAGCTTTTTCTGATAAAGAAATAATTCTTGCTCTTGAAAGAGATATAAATGCCATTTTTTTTAAAGATCCGGCTTGTAATTATTTTTTCCAACCACTTCTATTTTTTAAAGGTTTTCAATCTATACAATCATATAGGGTCGCGAATTATTGGCGAGATAAAAAATTAGCTCTATCTTTGTATATACAATCAAAGGTTTCAGAAATATTTAATGTTGACATTCATCCAAATTGTCAAATTGGAAGCGGAATAATGATAGATCATGCATCGGGTGTGGTAATAGGAGAAACAGCTGAAGTTGGTGATAATTGTTCTATTTTTCATGGAGTAACTTTGGGAGGAATAGGATCAGAAAAGGGTAAAAGGCATCCTAAAGTAGGCGAAGGCACACTTTTATCAGCAAATTCGATTATACTTGGCAATATAACAATTGGAGATAATGTCAAAATAGGCGCGGGATCTGTTGTTTTAGAAAATATACCTGATAATTCTACGGCTGTAGGAATCCCAGCAAAAGTAATTAACTAAAGGATCAAAAATGAATAATGATGAAATTCTTTTAATACAAAATTATCTGAGAGATATTTTTGATAATGAAGAAATATCAATAAGAAAAGAACAGGAAGTGCCGCCTATAGCTAAGTTTTTTTTAGGAAAAGAGGCCATTGGCTTCTTAAAAAAAGATGATGATTCCGACGAAGATGATATTTCTTATTCTTTAACTGTTTTTGTTGAATCAGATATTAATAATTCTGAAGATTTACAAAATAAAATACAAAGCATATCCAAGAAGAAGAGAATAATAATTTCTGACAGAGGCGCTATTGAAGATTCAAAAGAGGTTTCGATTATAACTGTTGATAACGAAGAAGAGTTTTTAGGCATTATATTCGAAGATAATGAAGCGTCTTGTATATTTTCGATGTCAATTTTGGATTTTGATCTGTAGTATTAGATGTATGCCGATATACAAACTTAATGATAAAGAGCCTATCCTACCAGATGATGGAAAATATTGGGTTGCTCCTGATGCTAATGTTATTGGTGATGTATTAATGAAAAAAAATTCAAGTGTTTGGTTCTCATCAACTTTAAGAGGTGATTGTGAAAGAATTACTCTTGGAGAAAATAGCAATGTACAAGACGGAAGTGTTTTACATACAGATATCAGTTTTCCGTTAAATATAGGAAAAGATGTTACAGTTGGCCATCAGGTAATGCTTCATGGATGTGAAATAGGGGATAATTCTTTAATTGGTATTGGTGCTGTAGTACTCAATGGTGCGAAAATAGGTAAAAATTGTCTAATAGGTTCAAAAACTTTAATAGGTGAAAAAAAAGAAATTCCAGATAACTCTATGGTAATTGGGATACCAGGTAAAGTAATCAAAACAATTGATAGTGACATGGAAATATTTTTAAAGGCTTCTGCAGATCATTATTGTGAAAATTGGAAAAATTTTAACCAAAATCTTAAACTAGTCAAATAGGAGGTCAAATGGCTTATGAATATGCTTTATTAGAAAAAAAAGAGAATTTATGGATTGTTACCTTAAATAGGCCCGAAAGAATGAACGCTTTACATTCACCTGCCCATAAGGAACTGGATGAAATTTTTAATAGCTTTCATCAAGACCCAAGTGCATGGGTGGCAATAGTTACTGGAGCAGGAGATAGAGCTTTTTCTGCTGGAAATGATCTTAAATATCAAGCTGAGGGCGGAAAAATGGAAAGAATTCCATCTGGTTTTGCAGGTCTTACATCTAGATATGATCTAGATAAACCTATCATTGCGGCAGTAAATGGTGTTGCTATGGGTGGAGGTTTTGAGATTGCTTTGGCATGCGATATAATAATTGCTTCAGATAATGCAACTTTTGCTTTACCAGAGCCGAAAGTAGGTTTAGCAGCTCTTGCAGGAGGCATGCACAGATTACCAAGGCAAATTGGCTTAAAAAGGGCCATGGGAATGATGCTAACTGGAAGAACGGTTGGTGCTGATGAAGGTAGAAATTTAGGTTTCGTTAACGATGTTGTATCTCAAAATAATTTAATGAAAAGATCTGAGGAATGGGCAAAAATGATTATGGAGTGTTCGCCTGTATCAATTAGGACAACAAAGAATGTCGTATTAGAAGGTCTAAATTTTTCAGCTATTGAAGAAGCAATGTCTCAAAAATATGAATCTGTTAATACTTTATTTTCTAGTGAGGACTTTGTTGAAGGACCTTTAGCTTTTTCTCAAAAAAGAAAACCTGATTGGAAAGGTAAATAGTTTTTATGGTGAAAATGGAGTTTTTCTTTGATTGTTCATCACCTTGGACATACCTTGCCTTCTCAAGAATTCAATCTATTATAGAGAAATATCCTCTAGAAGTTATCTGGAAGCCAATTCTTGTTGGAGGTGTTTTTAACGAAGTCAATGATGAAATATACGCTCAAAGAGCTAACCCTAATCCTTTAAAGTTTAAATATTCAAGAAAGGATATGCAAGATTGGGCTGAATTGAGCAATATTATCATTAAATGGCCCTCTATTTTCCCTGTTAACGCTGTTAAAATGATGCGTATAGCAATCATTGCCATTGACGAGGATTGCTTAGTTTCTTATGCAACCAAATGTTTTAAGTCTTATTGGGAAGAGGATAAGGATGTAAGTAATGATAATATTTTGAAGAAAATAATTTTATCTTGTGGAATGGATGATAAAAAAGTTTTTGATTTAATTCAAATGGATAAAATAAAAAATAAATTAAAATCAAATACCTCTAATTTAATTGAAAGGGGCGGCTTTGGGTCACCGACAATTTTTTTAAATGATCATGATATGTATTTTGGTAATGATCGTTTAGAGTTGATTGATTATAAATTAGGTATATTAACCAAGAATTTTTAAATTTTTTTAGTTGATATACAAAATTTATTGTGAAAGATTTGTTATTATGAATGAAGAATATAAGAGTAAGAACGAAGAAATTCAGACTAATGATGTATCTGAAGAGACTAGCAGTGAAAATAAACCAACTGATGACCAGATTGCTTTAAAGGTTTTTCAGTACATAAAGGATTTTATTTTCTGTGTGGGCTTTTTAGTTCTTGCTTGGATGTCTTTTTGGGTAGTTGTTGTTTTATCAATTCTATCATTTATTGTCCGTGCTGTTGATTCCGATCAATTATCCGAATTAAATGAATTTTCTAGAAGACTTTCTCTCTACATAAAAGAGTGTCTTTTATTTTCAACAGGTAACGACAACAAGAAGCCATTTCCTTTTGAAAAATTTCCTGAATAATTATATTTTTGTTGGATTAGGTAAATCTTTATAAACTTCTTTAGGATCGAATAACTTCTCGTTATCTTTCATCTCGAGCGTTAATTCTTCATTAACATTAGTTTTAAGAGGTATTGATCTATAGAAACATGATTTATAGCCAACATGACAGCTGGCTCCAGATCCTTCAACATTAACAGATATCCATAAAGAATCTTGGTCATCATCAATTCTCATTTCAATTATATTTTGTTTTAAACCCGAAACTGAACCTTTATGCCATACCTTTTCTTGTGATCTGCTATAATAATATGCTTCTCCCGTTTCAATAGTTTTGGTTAAAGATTCTGCATTCATATAACCCACCATTAAAACTTCTCCCGTTTTATTATCTGTAGTAATACAAGGAATGAGACCTTTTTCATCAAATTTAGGACTTAATTTAAGTCCTTCTTCAATTTCTTCAATAGATGATCTTTTTTTAAAATTATTTTGAAAATTATATGACAAAACTAGCCTTGTGATTGAGTTAATCTTATAAATCTCTCTCTTAACTCGGTGTCTTTAGAAAATGAACCCGAAAATTTTGTAGTAACTGTAGAAACATTAGGTTTACTTATGCCCCTAGTAGTCATGCATTGATGCTTTGCATCAATCATCACTGCTGTACCATATGGATTAAGAGCTTTATCGATAGTTTGTAGAACTTGCATTGTCATTGTTTCTTGTGTTTGAAGTCTTTTTGCAAAAATTTCAACAACTCGAGCAAGTTTCGATATGCCCACAACTTTTTCTTTTGGTAAATATGCAACATGCGCAACACCAATTATTGGAACCATATGGTGTTCGCAATGTGTCTCAATATTAATATCTCTAAGGAAAACTATATCGTCATAACCCTCTACATCCTCGAATGTTTTACCTAAAACTGCCAATGGATCTTGCTCGTATCCTGAAAAAAACTCTTCATAAGCCTTTACAACCCTTTGAGGTGTATCTAATAGTCCTTCTCTTAGTGGGTTATCTCCTGCCCAGGAGATTAAAGTTTTTACGGCATCCATAGCCTGTTCTCTAGATGGCTTTTCTTGATTTAATTTTTCTTTTAAATCAATTGTTTCGCTTTTATTGACCTTCATATCCATAAATAAACTCCTAAACTAAAAGATTTAACAGAAATCTTTTACCATGAATGTTTTTCTAATATAGCATTCTATATGATATTAATATAAGAAATTACAAGTATTTTATAATTAATTACAATGAAAATTCGTTTATATAATTCTAAAAGTAAGAAAAAAGAGGTCTTTAATCCTATAAACGACCAAAATGTGACAATGTATGTATGTGGGCCAACAGTTTATGGAGCTCATCATATAGGCAATGCTAGACCTGCTGTAGTTTTTGATATATTGGCTAAATTATTAAGAGAAAAGTTTGAAAATGTTACTTATGCAAGAAATATTACCGATATAGATGACAAAATTATTAATGCAGCAATTTCAGAAAATCTAGATATAGCTGAAATTAGCGAAAGATCAACCAAGCAATATCATTCCGATATGATTACTCTAAATGTTGATGACCCTGATAGAGAGCCTTATGCTACAGAGCATATTCCTGAGATGATTAACTTTATAGAGGATCTTTTAAGAAAAAAAAATGCATATGAGTCAGATAAACATATTCTTTTTGATATTACTTCATATAATAATTATGGAGAATTATCAGGGCGAGACCCTAAAGATATGATTGCTGGTTCTAGAGTTGAGGTCCAATCATATAAAAGAAATCCTTTAGATTTTGTATTATGGAAACCTTCCAAAGATGATGAAGTTGGTTGGTCAAGTCCTTGGGGCAAGGGAAGACCAGGCTGGCACCTTGAATGTTCTACAATGATTTTAAAAATGTTTGGAGAAACTATAGATATTCATGGTGGAGGAGAGGATTTAAGATTTCCTCATCACGAGAATGAATGTGCACAATCATTTTGTAGAAATGATGGGAAGGCTTTAGCTAATTATTGGCTACATAATGGAATGGTGCAAATGGAGAATTCAAAGATGTCAAAATCATTAGGTAATATTTTATTAATAAAAGATTTAATAAAAGATATCCCTGGTGAAGTAATTAGACTTGCCCTAATTAGCGCTCATTATCGTCAACCATTAAAATGGTCTGATGAGCTTATAGATCAATCTAAAAAAACATTAAGAAATATGTATTCCTTTTTAGAAGAATTTGAAGATGGTGATCTTATTGAATCTGGTCCAGATAAAAAATTCCTGGAGGCTTTATCTGATGATTTAAATACTCCTAAAGCTATTTCTATTATTCATTCTATGTTTAAGGAATTAAAAAAATCTCCAAAGGATATCAATTTAAGATCAAGTTTTATCAAATCTGCTAATTTTTTGGGTCTTTTACAGTCAAAACCTAGTGAATGGGGTTTTAAGTCAAATGAAAATATTGATAAAAAGATGGTAAATGATCTAATAGAAAGAAGAAATCAAGCTAGAAAAGATAAAAATTTTGAAGAATCAGACCATATCCGAGAACAATTATTGAGTATGGGTATCATTATTGAAGATAATGAAGACGGAACTGTTTGGAGAAAAACTGATGGTAAATGATCTTTATAATACTAAGATCTTAAATTTATCTTCAGATATTCCTAGATTGGGAAAATTAGATAATCCTCAAGTTTCTGCGACTGTGGTTAGTAAATTATGTGGATCAAAAGTTACTGTTTATTTGAATACCAAGGATGACTTTGTTGTTGATTTTTCTCACGAAGTTAAAGCTTGCTCCTTAGGGCAGGCTGCCTCATCAGTTATGGCAAGAAATGTTATTGGTTCGAGCTCCAGCGAATTATTAGAACTTAAAAAAAGTATGTATGAAATGTTAAAAAATGAAGGACTTCCACCCAAAGGCAAATGGGATGATTTAAAATTTCTTCAACCTGTTAAAGACTATAAAGGTAGACATGCATCTGTAATGCTAACTTTTGATGCCGTTGAAGAATGTTTGGTTAAGGTAAAATAAAAAAAGGGAACCCACATCGAGTTCCCTTTTAAAGGACCTAATCGCCCCCGATTAAGCCTGGCAAGTCGCTCTTTAAGTATAGAGTTTATCCCTTTCAGGTAAACTTACTAAGCCTAGAGTGGTTATTCTCAGGATATCGCTATCCCTACCTTCTCCATGGGTCAAAGACCAGTCAACCCTCAATGCGGCTTGTCACCCGCCCAACGATTATTGGTCATTTCAATCGTCACAATTATCCTACACATAATAACTGATGCCGGTCAATTATGTGATGATGTTTTTTTGTGGATAAAAGAATTTTTCTGTGGATAATTTTTTAAATTAATTTATAGCAATATAGAATAGCTTTTTTAGTTTTTATGAATATAGCAAGTAAAATATCAATTATTCTCATCAAGGGTTATAAATATTTAATTTCTCCTTTTCTTGGGAAGTCATGTAGGTTTGAACCTTCTTGCTCCACCTATGCTTTAGAAGCTTTTAGTAGATATGGATTCTTTAAAGGTTTTAAATTATCATTAATTCGTATAATTCGTTGTAACCCTTGGGGCGGTTATGGTTATGATCCTGTCCCTATAAATGAAGAAAAAAGCAAATAAATGCCAAAAATAACACTGCCAGATGGAACGGTTAAGGAGTTTGATAATCCGTTAAATTTTGATGAAATAGCTTTATCAATTGGAAAAGGTTTAGCCAAAGCAACTGTTGCCGGTTCATTAAATGGTAAACTTGTAGATGCTTCAGAAATGATAGATAAGGATTCAAATGTTGTTATTATTACAAATTCTGATGAAGAAGGAATAGAAATAATTAGACATTCATGCGCACATTTGTTTGGGCATGCAATTAAACAGTTATATCCAAATGCAAAAATGGCCATAGGGCCAACAATTGAAAATGGTTTCTATTATGATATTGACCTTGAGGAATCCTTAAGTGAGAAAGATCTAGAAAAAATTGAAAAAAGAATGAAGGAGTTAGCTCAAACAGAATATTCAGTAATTAGAGAAGTGGTTACAAGAAAGCAAGCAATTAAAACATTTACTGAAAGAGATGAACCCTACAAGATAGAAATAATTAATGAGATACCAGATGATGAAATAATTGCTCTTTATCATCATAATGAATACATAGATATGTGTAGAGGACCTCATGTTACCTCCGTTCGACATTTAAAAGCTTTTAAACTAACTAAAATTGCCGGAGCTTATTGGAGAGGTAAATCTGACAACAAAATGCTTCAAAGAATTTATGGAACAGCATGGACAAGTGAAAAAGAATTAAAAAATCATTTAGTTTTGCTTGAAGAGGCAGAAAAAAGGGATCACAGGAAATTGGGAAAAGAAATGGACCTTTTTCATTTTCAGGATGAAGCGCCTGGAATGGTTTTTTGGCATTCAAATGGTTGGTCAATTTACAGAGAGCTCGAAGATTATATTCGGAGAAAGATATCAAAAAAAGGATACCAAGAAATTAAAACACCTCAAATATTGGATAAAGAATTATGGGTAGAGTCAGGACATTGGGATAAATATGTAGAGAACATGTATACGACTATCATTGATGATAGAGAATTAATGATTAAACCAATGAATTGTCCAGGACATGTTCAAATATATAATCAAGGCATTAAAAGTTATAAGGATTTACCCTTAAGAATGGCAGAATTTGGTTCTTGCCATAGAAATGAGCCGTCCGGTGCTCTTCATGGATTAATGAGGGTGCGTAATTTTGTTCAAGATGATGCACATATTTTTTGTACCGAAGATCAAATTGAAAAAGAAACAATTAACTTTTGTGAGTTATTGCAAGAAGTTTACAAGGAGCTAGGTTTTGAAAAAATATCTATTATGTATGCTGATAGACCGGAACAAAGGGTTGGTTCTGATGAAATTTGGAATAAAGCAGAGTCTGCTTTATTGAATGCCGCTAAAGCAACAGGACTTCCTTTTGATGAAAATAAAGGTGACGGAGCATTTTATGGTCCCAAACTAGACTTTTACCTTCATGATGCTATTGGAAGAATTTGGCAATGTGGAACTCTTCAGGTTGATTTTAATATGCCAGGTAGATTAGGGGCTAGTTATATTGGTGAAGATAATAATAAACATACACCTGTTATGCTTCACAGAGCTATTTTGGGAAGTCTTGAAAGATTTACAGGAATCCTAATTGAGCATTATGAGGGGCGTTTCCCTTTATGGTTGTCTCCGATACAAGTTGTTGTTGCGACAATTACATCCAAAGCTAATGATTATGCTAAAGAAATTGAAGCTGCTTTAATAAGTAAAGGTATAAGGGTCATACTAGATATAAGGAATGAAAAGATTAATTATAAAGTAAGAGAGCATTCTGTTAACAAAATTCCATTTATATTTGTGGTAGGCAATAATGAAATGGATAATAAAACAATCGCATTAAGAAGATTGGGGTCTAAAGAGCAGGAAATTTTGAATTTAGATGACAGTATAGCATTGTTAGAAGATAATTCTTTGCCGCCAGATATGAACAATTAAATTAACTTTTTCCTATAATTCCATCTTTAATCATTTTATTTATTTCTTCTTTACTGAATCCCATTTCTCCTAATATTTCTTTATTATGTTGTCCTAAAGTTGGAGCTGGGCCTTTAGGGCCATCATCACTATTGTGAAATTTAACCGGGGCAGAAATTGATCTATATTTTTCATCGCATTCAGGGTCTTCTATTTCTACAAAAGAATCTGAGGCTATAGCCTGTTGATCTTGAGCTACTTCAGTTAAGTTCTGTACTGGGGCCCAAATCAAATCTTCTTTATCAAGTTTTTCTCCCCATTCTTCAAGAGTATATTGACTAAAGGCATCATCCATGGCTTTTACAAATTCTGTTGAATTTGATCTTCTACCATGATGTGAATTAAATCTTTCATCTTCAAGCCATTCTTCTCTACCTATAGCTCTTGCAACTTGAGGTAAGTCCCAATCACCTCCAGCTCTTGGGCTTAAACAAATCCATCTATCATCTTTTGTTTTAAAAAAATTCGCTATTGGGTTTATTTGTTCATCTCTTTTTTTAGTTGAAGGAACTCTACCAAATCTTAACTGAAGAGCCATATCGGAACCAATTGAATAAATACCTGTCCTTAAAAGTGAACTTTCTACAACTTTCCCTTTACCTGTTTTCTCTCTCTCATATACCGCGGCCAATATTCCACTCACGGTAGCTATTGATGTTATATGGTCTCCAACAGCAACTCTAATTGGTAATGGTTCTTCTCCTTTTCTTTGTGTTAAATGTGCCATTCCGGATCTAGCCCAAAATGCAGCTATATCAAACCCAGGTCTATCTCTTTCTTCTCCATCTAATCCATATCCCGATAATGAACAATAAATAAGCTTTGGATTAATCTCTAATAGAGTTTTGTGATCTAACTTTGAATTCTCCAGAGAGGTTGGTCTAACATTCGTAAGAAAAATATCAGAAGATTTTATCAATTCTCTAACTATATCTGCGCCTTTTTCATTGCTTGTATTTATTGTCATCCCTTTTTTTCCTCGATTATCAAGGCTAAAAATTGGATTGCCAATAATTTCTAATTTAGATTTTGTTCCTTCAAAAAATTTTCTCATTGGGCAACCAGTTAATGGTTCAACCTTAATAACCTCTGCACCCCAATCTCTTAACATTCCGCCTGCACCAGGAGCTGCCACATATGTTGACATTTCTATTACTTTAAGTCCCTCAAGCATTTTCTTACCTCATCAAAAATATTATGATTTAATTAAGTGAATTATGCTATAGCATTATCTCATGAAAAATTCTTCAAATAAATTAATACCTGCATCTACTGTTTTAATAGTAAGGGATGGAAAAAATGATTTGGAGGTCTTCATGGTTGTTAGACACCATGAAATTGATTTTGCATCAGGGGCGCTTGTTTTTCCTGGAGGAAAAGTTGATCAAGAGGATCTTAATATCCAAATCAATCAATTTATTAATAAAGAAAAGAAAATTAGCGATGAAGAGATGGGTTTTCGTATTGCTGGTATTAGAGAATGTTATGAGGAAGCAGGCGTTTTATTTGCAAATTCTTCTGAAAACAGTATGAGAATAACAAAGAATAGATTATCTCAATTAGAAGTTTGGAGGGATAGATTTAACAATAAAGAGTCTTCAATGTATGATTTTGCTTCCCAAGAAAACTTAACCTTTACCGTGGATGATTTAATTCCTTATGCGCATTGGATTACCCCTGACATGATGCCAAAAAGGTTCGATACTCGTTTTTATATTGCTGAAGCGCCAGACGGTCATAAAGGTTTGCATGATGGGGGTGAATCCGTAGATTCTATTTGGATAAGCCCAAAACGAGCCATAGAAGATTGTAATGCAAATAAAAGAACTATTATTTTTCCTACAAGAATGAATTTAGAAAAGTTATCAAAATTTGATAATGTTGAAGACGCAATAACTTCCTTAAGAAAAGAAGAAATTGTTACCGTTGAACCCAAGATTGAAAAAAATGATGATGGTGTATTTTTAACAATTCCTGAAAATGCAGGTTATGGAAAAATTCGCGAACCAATAGAAAATTTAAAATAATTTAAGAGTAGGTGAATTGTTCTTCTATAATTTTTTCTTCAAGATTTGTTTCTGAATCAAAAAGCATAAATAATTCTGTATCCCTATCTTCATTAATTTTTACTGATAATACATCTCTAATTTCAAGATTATCAGCAACCGCACTTACAGGTCTTTTTTTATTTTCTAAAATATTTATTTCTACTTCAGAATTATGTGGGATTAAGGCTCCTTTCCATCTCCTAGGTCTGAAAGCTGATATCGGAGTTAAAGCTAGTAGGTTTGAGGTTATAGGTAGAATAGGTCCATGAGCGGATAAATTATAAGCAGTACTTCCTGCGGGAGTTGATAATAGGACGCCATCACAAATTAATTCCTCTAATCTATTTTTCCCGTCAATCTTAATTCCTAATTTTGCTGCTTGGTAACTTTGTCTTAAAAGAGAAACTTCATTAATTGCTTTAGCTAAAACCTCTTCATTCTCTGTTTTAGCATACATCTGAAGAGGATGAACCATAGTTGAGGTTGCAGAATTAATTCTTTCCATAAGATTATCATTATTAAATTCGTTCATTAGGAATCCAACAGAACCTTTGTTAATTCCAAATATAGGTTTTGCTTGTTCAATGTTATCATGAAGTGTTTGAAGCATTAATCCATCTCCGCCGAGCGCTACTATTACATCAGCCTCAGAAACTGAAAAATTCTTATACTCTTCCATTAAATCTTTCTTAGCCTTTATGGCTTCAGTATTTTCACTCGATACAAAATGTAATTTTTTATCTGCCATTTTCTAGTTTTACTATTTTTCTTGTTTAATATCACTTCCTCTTGAAAATTAATACTTATATTACTAAAGTTTGAAAAGGGAAAAAATTAGTCAAATATGGCTTTCAAATGAATATTAACTTAAATAAAATAGATTTAATGAGTTCGGAAGAGCTTAAAGATCCATCTATATCTGCTAAAAAATTGCTTAAAAGTGAACCCGCTTATTATTATGATTTATATAATCCCCCATTTTATATTCTTTCTAGATATAATGATGTTCGTACCGCATTACATGATCCTGAAACATTTATGGAAGGTTTAGGAAATGGACCAAATTTTGTTGAATCTAACGGTATTTTATCCGACGGCAAACATCATACTTTAATAAGAAGAATAGTTCAGCCAAATTTTCTTATGGGATCTATTGCAAATTTAGAAAAAAGATTAATAGAAATTGCTGAAGAATTGTTAGAAAGTGTTGTTGCTAAAGAAGTTTGGGATATCCATGATGATTTATCTTTTCCTCTTCCAGTGATTATCATTTGTGAAATTCTAGGTATCCCTACTAATGACATAAAGAAATTCAAGAAATGGGCAGATGCTTCTGTTGCTCAAATGTGCTCAGAAGACCCTTTAGAATTTATTGAAGAATTAAGTAAAAAAGATAAATATTTTTTAGATCTTATTCATAAAAAAAGGAACGAACAAGAGGAAGACACTTTGATATCAAAAATTGCTCATGCAAAAATAGATTCCGAATATCTATCGGATAATGAGTCCGTTAATTTAGCTAGTCAAATTTTTGTTGCTGGAAATGAAACTACTACATCGTTAATTTCCAATCTAATTTGGAGAATGTTATCTATCGAAAACCTATGGAAGGATTTTGTTGAGGGTAAGATAAATATTGATAATGCAATAAATGAAAGCTTACGCTTTGATCCTCCTTTATTAGGTTTATTTAAAACAACAACAAGAGATATTGATATTAATGGATCAACTATTCCTGCGAATACAAAGGTTTTGATGCATTATGGGGCTGCAAACAGGGATCCTAAGGTATTTAGTAAGCCCAATGAATTTGATGTTGCTCGAGACGGAACAAAAGTAATATCTTTTAGTGTAGGAATCCATATTTGCTTAGGAAGAGAATTAGCCAAACTGGAGACTCGTGTAGCGTTAAATGTTTTAAGAAAAAAATTTCCTAATTTGAATTTAATCAATAATGGTGAGCGTGTTGGCCCTTTTCTTTTTTGGGGAAGAAGTAAATTACCCGTTTCACACAAATAAAAGGTCATTATGTTTTTAGTTATTGATCAAGGCACTACATCAACAAAAGTCGTTCTTTTCGACATAGAGGGAAAAAAGATAGATGTTTCGCAAAAGAGTTTTAAACAAATTTTTCCTGAAAATGGTTGGGTAGAACATAATCCTAAAGAAATAATTGAAACGGTTATAAATTGTTGTAATGAAATTATTGACAGGAATCCTGATAAAAAAATTTCCTCTTTAGGAATAACTAATCAAAGAGAAACAACAGTTTTATGGAATAAGGAAACAGGAGAACCCCTTTATAATGCTATTGTTTGGCAAGATAGAAGAACTGAAGAAACATGCAAGAAGTTAAAAGAAAGAGATTTAGAGAAGAAAATTAGTGAAAAGACCGGGCTATTATTAGATCCCTATTTTTCCTCTACAAAGATCTCATGGATAATTGAAAATATTGAAGGGATACAAGATAAAATAAAAAATGATCAGATTTGTGCAGGCACTATAGATTCATGGATAATATGGAATTTAACCAATGGAGAAACGTTTGCTACCGATGTGACTAATGCTTCTAGGACTAATCTTTATAATATTAAGAGTCTAGAGTGGGACGAAGACTTATTGCAAATTTTTAAGATTAATAAAAAAATTCTTCCAGAAGTGAGAAATTCAGATGCTTTTTATGGAGAAACTAAAGCTTTAGTTAAAAAATTACCCATTTATGGGGTTATAGGAGACCAGCAATCTGCAGCTATTGGACAATTTTGCTTTAACGAAGGAGATATCAAGTCAACATATGGAACGGGATCTTTTGTTTTGCTAAACACTGGTAAAAATATTGTTCATTCTAATAATGGTATTTTATCTACCATAGGATATAAAATTAAAGATGAGATATCTTATGCCTTAGAAGGATCGATTTTTATGGCAGGGGCAGTAGTAGATTGGTTGAAGAATAATCTACAAGTATTTGATAATATTAAACAAATGGAAGTTATATTAAGAGATACTAATATAAATCCAAATGTTGTTTTAATACCTGCATTTACTGGATTAGGCGCGCCGCATTGGAGTCCAAATAGCCGCGCATCTATTTTTGGTTTAACTAGAGACACAAATAAGGATGAGATCATTGTATCTTCGATTCAAGCTATTTCACTACAAACTTATGATCTGTTAAATTTACTAAATGATGATATTTCTCAACATAATATAAAACCATTTAATAAAATAAGGATTGATGGAGGAATGACTGAAAACCAATGGTTTTTACAAAACCTTTCAGATATTTGCAATATAACAATAAGCAAATCTTATGAGAAAGAAGCAACTTCTTTAGGCGCTGCAATAGTATCTGGAATAGGCTCTAGAAACATTAAGGATTTAGTGGAGTTTGAGTCAATTTTATCTAAGAGTGAAACATTTAGACCAAAAATGGAAAATAAGTTAAGAGATAAAATTATTTCTAATTGGAATTCTGCTATTAAACAAACTATGGGTATGTCTTTTGAATAAAGCTGGTTTTATATTTGTAAAAATTGTAGAGTCATAAAATGAACTCAAAAATTAAAGATACGGTATCTGAAGAGGAGTGGGATGCTAGAGTTGAACTTGCGGCTCTTTATAGATTGGTCGCTCTTTATGGTTGGGATGATCTTGTTTTTACTCATATTTCGGTAAGAGTCCCATCAGAACCGGAACATTTTCTTTTAAATCCTTACGGCTTATTGTTTGATGAGATTTGCGCATCTGATCTAGTTAAAATTGATCTTGAGGGAAATAAAGTTTCTGAAACAAATTACAATGTTAATGCAGCTGGTTTTACAATCCATTCTGCAGTTCATTCTTCAGGAACTAATAATCATGCCGTTATTCATACTCACTCAAATGATGGTGTAGCCGTAGCTGCGCAAGAAAATGGATTACTGCCGATAAGTCAACATGCAATGATAATAAGAAATGATTGTGCCTATCATGATTATGAGGGAATAGCTTTGAATCTTGATGAACGTGAAAGACTGATCGAAGATTTATCAGACAAACATTGTTTAATACTTAAAAATCACGGTCTTCTTACTACAGGAGCTACTTGTGGAGATGCATGGTTAAGACTCTTCTTTCTTGAAAGGGCATGTACAATGCAAATAAAAGCATTAACAGGCGGCTCAAAGTTAAATGATGTACCAAATGATGTGGTAGAGTTAGTTACTGAGCAAGGCCAAATGGCTTCAGATGATGGCATTGGTCAATTAGCTTGGCCAGGACTATTAAGAAAATTAGATAAATTAGATCCTAGCTATAAACAATAAATTAGGGAGTATTTATGAAATTTGCTGTTGGTCAACCTGTAACGCGTATTGAAGATACCCGATTAATAAAAGGTAAGGGCACATATACTGACGATATAAAATTCCAAAACATGTGTTATGGGGTTTTTGTAAGATCACCTTATGCTCATGCTAAAATCCTAAGCGTTGATATTCAAGAAGCAAAAAAAATGCCCGGTGTCGTAGATATTTACACTGGGGCAACTTTTACTAACGATGGCATTACTCACATGTCAGTAATAGATTTTTTACAAAACAAAGACGGATCACCAATGAGTGCAAGTAAAAGACCAATCCTTGCAGTTGATAGAGTAAGGCATGTTGGGGACCCTGTTGTTTTTATTTTAGCAGAATCTGTTAATGAAGCTTTAGATGCATCGGATCTTGTTGTTATTGAATATGAAGAATTACCAAGTAATTCTGATACCGCTAAAGCTCTTGATACAGATTCTCCAAAGCTATTTGAAGAATTTTCGTCAAACTGCGCAGTTGATTGGGGAATTGGATCTGATGAAGACTGGGAAAAGGTAAAAAAAGAAGCTCATCATGTATCTCATGTTCATCTTATTAATAATAGGATTGTAGTTAATCCTATTGAGCCTCGTTCTGCTATATCAACTTTTGATAAAGATTCTAACAAATATACAATGCATGTTGAAAGCCAAGGTCCGCATGCAATGCGAGAAAGATTAGCCAATACTTTAAATATAAAAGAAGATGATATCCAGGTAATCACTAAAGATGTAGGTGGTGGTTTTGGTTTAAAAATGATGTGCTTCCCTGAGTATATTGCGGTAATGCATGCTAGCAGGCATTTATCACGACCAGTAAAATGGACTGCTACGCGCTCAGAATCATTTCTAAGTGACGCACAAGGAAGAGATCATGTTACGGATGCCTATTTAGCATTAGATAAAGACGGAAAATTTCTTGGCGTTAATGTTGGTACAACTGCTGCTGTAGGGGCTTATTTATCTCAGTATGGTATTTTTATTCCTACTTTAGCAGCAGCGGGAATGCATGTGGGAGTTTATAATATCCCTGTTATGATTAACAATGTTAAAGTTGTTTACACAAATACGGTTCCCATTGATGCTTATCGTGGAGCAGGGAGACCAGAGGCAAGTTATGTAATTGAACGATTGGTAGATCAGGCTGCTAAAGATATGTCAATGAATCCAATTGAAATTAGAAAGATAAATTATGTTCAATCTTCTGATTTAGGAAAAACCGAGGACCCTGTTATTCCTTTTGATAGTTGTGACTTTGATAAAACAACCGATAGATCTATAATAAATTCTTCTTTAGAAGATTTTGAAGTACGAAAAAGCAATTCAGAAGAAAAGAATAAATTAAGAGGTGTAGGTATTTCTTATTATGTAGAAAGAACTCAAGGAGAAGGATCGGAGGATTCAAGAATAATTGTTTCTAGTGACGGACAGGTAAAAGTATTTACTGGAACTATGGCTACAGGACAGGGTCACGAAACAGCATGGACTCAAATCGTTGTTGAGAAACTTGGAGTTAATCCTGAAGATGTATCAATTATTTTTGGAGATAGTAATGATTTACCAAGTGGAGGAGGAACAGGAGGATCCAAATCTTTATATTTTGCTGCTGGTGCTATAAATGATGCTTCAGATAATGTTCTGACCAAAGGAAAAGAAATTGCAGCAAGTCAGTTAGAGTCTTCTATTGATGAGATAGAATATAATACAGATTCAGGTCCTTTGTTTCAGGTAAAAGATACCAATAGAAATATTGATTTATTTTCTGTAGCTAAGATTGCAGAAGAACAATCTAACACAAAAACATTTGATGGAATTGCTGCTTACGAACACAAAGATCCAACTTATCCAAATGGTTGTCATATTTGTGAAGTAGAAATCGATAGAGATACAGGGAATATCGATTTAGTTGATTATTATGCTGTCGATGACTTTGGAAAAATTATTAATCCTTTACTTGTTGCAGGACAAGTACATGGAGGGATAGTGCAAGGACTTGGCCAAGCTATGTGTGAGCATGCCATTTATGAAGATGAAACTGGGCAATTAGTTAATGGTTCATATATGGACTATCAAATGCCAAGAGCCGATGATTTTCCTCATTTTAATATTGAGTTCAATGAAGATGCTGAATGCACAACAAATTTATTAGGGGCTAAAGGCTGCGGAGAAGCAGGAACTGTGGCCTCAACTACAGCTTATGTAAATGCTGTTTTAAACGCTTTGAAAGATTACAATACTGAAGATTTAAATATGCCAATTAACCCCAAAAAAGTATGGGAGATTATCAATAATGATTAAAGAGCTTTTACATCCAGAAAAATGGAATCCAAATATCGATCCTTCCTCTATTCCAATTGAAGAATTTGATATGGCTAATTCAGATATTTTTATGTATGGAGATGCAATATACCCATTATTTGAAAGATTAAGGAATGAAGACCCAGTCCATTTTTGTCCGGAATCTTGTGTGGAGGGAGCAGGAGCTTATTGGTCAGTAACAAAATATAATGATATTATGAGTGTTGATACAAACCATAAAGTTTTCTCATCTGAAGGCGCGATTACACTGTTTGACCCAGAAGAGGATTTTACCACTCCAATGTTTATAGCTATGGATCCTCCTAAACACGATGTTCAAAGAAAAGCTGTTAATCCAGTAGTTGCACCTAGCAATTTAGTTAATATGGAGGGTTTGATAAGAGAGAGAACACAAGAAGTTTTAGATAGTTTACCAAGAAATAAAAAATTTAACTGGGTTGAGCATGTGTCTATTGAATTAACAACCAGAATGTTAGCAACATTATTTGATTTTCCTTTTGAGGACCGAAGGAAGTTAACGCGTTGGTCGGATGTTTCAACTGCAAGACCAGGTGATGGCATTGTTGAATCAGAAGAACAAAGAGAGCAGGAATTATATGAGTGTCTAGAATATTTCACACGATTGTGGAATGAAAGGGTAAACTCTGAACCAAAAACTGATTTAATATCTATGTTAGCTCATAACCCTGAGACAAGAAATATGGATCCTATGGAATATCTTGGTAATCTTATCCTTTTAATTGTCGGAGGAAATGATACTACCAGAAACTCGATGACAGGAGGTATTTTGGCTTTAAATGAAAATCCTGATCAGTACGATAAATTAAGAAACGATCATTCTTTAATTAAATCAATGGTACCAGAAATTATCAGATGGCAGACACCTCTTGCATATATGAGGAGAACAGCACTCGAGGATATTGAATTGGGCGGAAAGCTCATAAAAAAAGGTGATAAAGTTATAATGTGGTATGTTTCAGGAAATAGGGATGACGATGTAATTAAGGACCCAAATTCCTTTATTATTGACAGAGAAAGACCTAGAACTCATCTCTCTTATGGATTTGGAATTCATAGATGCGTAGGCAATAGATTGGCCGATCTTCAATTAGAGATCTTGTGGGAAGAAATCATGAAGAGGTTTGAAAATATTGAAGTTGTTGGTGAGCCTTCTAGAATAAGGTCTAGCTTTGTCAAAGGTTATGCAGATCTTCCAGTAATTATACATTAACTAACTCCATGTTAGATAAATCAAACAAAGAATTACGCAAAACCTTTGGGAGGTTTGCTACTGGCGTTGCGGTTATAACTTTTGAGAATATTAAGGGGCAAAAATTAGGAATAACTATTAATTCTTTCACTTCTTTATCTTTAAAACCACCTATGATTTTATGGTGTCTCGACAAATCTTCGGACTTATATGAAGAGATTTTAAATATTAATCACTATACTGTCAGTTTTCTTTCAGAATTACAGGAAGAAATTGCACATTCTTTGGCTCAAAAAAATGACCACTCCTTGGATTCAATTAAGCATAAAGAGGTATCAAATGGATTAATAATAGAGGGATGCATTGGTTGGATATCTTGCACTAATAACAAAACTATCGATTCAGGAGATCACTCTATTCTTGTAGCTGATGTTATAGATTGTAAAGAAAATAGCGGAAAACCGTTAATTTTTTGGGGAAGTGAGTATACTAATTTAATTTCAAGTTGATTATTTGATTTAAATTGAAAATTTAAGATTTTTGTATAAAATGGTGTAAGCCCTGGGGAGGAT
>CEUS01042995.1_pt1 | contig 31349 bp, 27 predicted proteins | sample 427031 | NCBI WGS metagenome assembly CEUS01 (sample SAMEA2622837, study PRJEB7988) | marine metagenome | biome: marine biome (ENVO:00000447); feature: marine epipelagic mixed layer (ENVO:xxxxxxxxx); material: "saline water (ENVO:00002010), including plankton (ENVO:xxxxxxxx)" | depth 140 m | reverse complement strand
ACGTCCCTTGGCAGAAGTGAGACATTGGATGCAGCTATATCCCATGTAGACCCCAAAAGCCTCATTATTGTGGTGGTAGGCGATAAAGCCAACATAGAAAAAGGATTATCTGAAATAAAGCTTCCTATCACGACGTGTGATATGTATGGTAATCCACTCTAGAAATACGGCTCAAATCCCCCCGATCAGTCTTTCAACTTCTCACCTCAAAATTACTATCTTGTGACCCATCCAAGTGCGTTGCATCATTGAGAGATAATACAGACCACCCGCTTTTGTCGAAAACAAACCGTGATATGGAAGTGTTTCCAATTCCTAATCGGTAGGTTAATCTATCATCAAATCCCATAATGTATTGAAAAATAGCCCTACTGGTGTTTCCATGGCCAACTATGGCAACTTTCAAAGAAATAGGTTTCGAAGCCAATTCCCTGTTGTAAATTAACTCATCTTCCAACCAATTCGTAGCTCGCCTCTGAACTTCCCTAATAGATTCTCCATCCGGCCCCACAAAATCTCTTCCCTTTGTTGACATATATGCTCTAACTTCATTAGTCATCACCTCGGATATTGGTTTCCCTCTCCAACCAGCCACTTGCTGCTCGATTATGGCATCCACTTTATGGAATGATCTGTCTTTTTGTCCCATACCTTCAAGCATCAACTTTGTTGTATGTACAGTTCTGGCAAGACTAGAACTATAGATACGATCAAATTCCCATTCCTGTCTCTTTATCTTTTCCCCAAGAAGATAAGCTTGCTGCTGACCACGAGGCGTTAGTGGAGCATCATAATTGGAACCAGCTGCCATACCTGGCGTAGCGTTGGATTCTGATTCTCCATGCCTAATAAAAAATAAATCACATTTGAAATCTTGATGAATCATATAAAGGCCTCTCCAGTTCATAACTTGAATACAAAGGGGGTTGTCACCCTATAATGTCGCATAACAAACCCCAACTGAAACATCTAGTGCCAGCCACTAGAAAAGATACGCTTTGTTGAAATATTTGTAAAAGCAAGGAGACATTTAGATATGGGAAACAGGTTGGAAGGCAAGGTGGCCATAGTAACTGGAGGTGGTAGAGGAATTGGGAAAGGAATATCAAAGCTTCTCTCCGAAGAGGGAGCTGCTGTCGTCGTCAATGATAAAGGTACAGAAGTGGACGGGACTGGGTCGTCCAATACGCCTGCCGATATGGTAGTTGAAGAAATAAAGTCTAACGGAGGCACTGCTGTTCCAAATTATGACGATGTTTCTTTGATGGAAGGCGGAGAATCGGTGGTACAAACTGCCGTCGACGCTTTTGGTAAGGTAGATATACTTGTCAACTCCGCTGGCTCTCTCAGAGACAGAATGATTTACCAAATGACACCAGAGGATTTTGACTCTGTTGTCAGGAATAATGCAAAAAGTGCATTCACAACAACAAAATTTGCAGCGATTCTGTTCCGGCAACAAAGAAGCGGAAGAATCGTAAACATGACTGCAGATTCTGGACTGGGTGACGTAGGACGTTCAAACTATGCTGCCGCTTCAGAAGCAATAATTGGTCTGACGAGGACGACTGCCAAAGACCTTGGCAAATATGGTGTGACTGCTAATGCGATATCTCCCCTTGCAGAAACTCGTCTATACCCTGGGTCAGTCGAGGAGAAACGCACTAGTGCGGTCGTAGGACCAACAAGAGATCAGAGAGCCGGTATAGGGCCGTCCCCTGAGATCGAAATATGGGAGGGAGATGGATATCCTGACCATCCAGAAAATGTAGCTCCCCTGGCGGTATACCTTTGCACTGACGGGTCCCCGAATATCAATGGATACGTGTTAGGTGTAAGAGGGGGAAGTTTATACGTATACTCCAACCCTCAAATTGAAAAAGTTGTTAATAAATGGGGCAATTTCACCATGGAAGAAATGGACACATTGTTCCCCAAAATGATGGGTACTGGATTTTAATTCGAACATTTGTAAGCGTTCGAACACCATCAATACTTAAAATGCACTAATAACGGAGAAACAAACAATGGGTGAGAGAGTAAAAGAAAGAGTAGCTATAGTGACAGGCTCTGGAAGAGGAATTGGTCGAGAGGTAGCCTTATGGTTGGCCAGAGACGGGGCAAAAATAGTTGTCAACGACCTAGGGGGATCAGTAGACGGAAGCGGAGACTCAGCAACTCCTGCAGATCAAGTAGTGGAAGAGATAAAGGCACTGGGAGGGGAAGCAGTGGCATGTTATGACTCTGTTGCGAATTATGAGGGAGCACAAAATATTGTTAAAACCGCAGTGGATAACTTCGGGGGAATAGATATTCTTTGTCACCCCGCTGGAATCTTAAGAGACAGAATGATATTTAACATGACTGAAGAAGAGTGGGATGCTGTTCTTCAGGTACATCTTTACGGGGCTTTTAACATGGTTAGAAGCGTGGCCCCGCATATGGTGAAACAAAATTATGGACGGATCGTACTCTTCTCATCAGGATCTGGACTAGGAGCCTCAGGACAGGCAAATTACGCTGCCGCCAAAGAGGGAATGGTTGGTTTCACCAGGGCGGTAGCTAAAGAACTACATCCGTACGGGATTATGGTAAACGCAGTATATCCAGGTGGTGCTACCAGAATGACCGATACGGTGCCACAAAGCACAACCGAGCTAAGGCAGGCCCAAAGAGAGGCGGCTGGACTACCACCCCAAACAAGACCTACTGAACTGCCCGAAGAAAGTAGAGACCCCGCAAACAACGCCCCCAAAGTTGTTTACTTGTCTTCGGAAGCTGCAGAGGGCATATCTGGCCAAGTATTTGGCACGAGTGGTTGGGCCCTTTCGTTATATTCGCCAAGACATGTCATAAAAAGTATCCATAAGAACGGAAGGTGGACCCTAGATGAATTAGATGACTTGGTTCCGTTTTCTCTGGCAGATGGACTGATAAACCCTGTGCCTACAGAGCAACCAAGAACATAGAAATCCATAGCTTTTTTACAGAATATTGAAAAATATCGAGGTGCTATGTATCTGGATGGCAGTTAACCTATGCTAGACTCTGGCTAATATGAATTGGCTTGACGTAATAATAATCATATGCGTTGCGATATCCGTGTTTTGGGGTATTCGCAACGGTCTATTGGGAACTTCCTTATTCTTCCTTGGAATGTTGATTGGCTGGTTTATTGCCGGGAGGGTTTCCGAGATGGTTGGAGACTCCTTAAAACTATCCAAAAGTATGGATGCGAGCATAACTGTACTAACGTATTTACTCATCATAAGTATCTCAATAGTACTCACACGTTCAGCCATTAGATTGATAAAACCAGTCTCAACAGTTGTTGACATAGCAACGCTTGGAATTAATAGATTGGCAGGAGTGGCAATAGGACTCCTAACAGGAATAATCATAGGAGCTGTTATTGTTATAGTGATGGCTAGGTTCAGCTATGAATTCGATTTACATGATTCGGTATCTGGGATGGCTCCTGGTCCTACGGCTTTAATTATCAATTCAGGTTCTGTGGTAGCAAGCTTAGAAAACACAAAAAGTGTCACCGACAAAGCTCTGACCAAGTCCACAATTGCAGGAGCGTACGTCAAGCTATTTACCACGCTTCCAGGCAATTCCCTCGGTTTCCTACCTGGAGATTTTATGGCTGCACTTGAAATAATGGATTCGAGGCGGTAAAAAATATGACTGCTTCAGCTATGAGTACAATCGATTCACCAGTGTTGGTACTGAATCAAAATTACCAGCCGCTGAATATTTGCAGTGCTCGCCGTGCATTGATTCTGATGGGCCGAGGAAAAGCAGAACCAATAATAAACGGCTACGGCGAAGTACGGAGTGTGGCTGACATATTCCCACTTCCTTCAGTAGTCCGACTTTACTACATGGTAAAAAAACCATTGGTCAGAAGAAAATTATCTAGACAGGCACTCTTTTACAGGGACAATTTTACCTGCCAATACTGTGGAAAAGGAACAAAAAAACTAACAATCGACCACATACAGCCGAGGTGCAAGGGTGGTAAGCACACTTGGGAAAATGTAGTCAGTGCATGCAGTAAATGCAACCATAAAAAAGCAGGTCTAACTCCAGCAGAGGCCAGTATGAGACTTAGAACCCATCCTAAAGCCCCCAGCCCCAATCCTTACTACATTTTTTATCATAGGAAACTGGAAGATGAATGGCGCCAATTCATCCCTTGGGAAAATTAGCTGGAAAAAGCATCCGTCATTGGCAACGTTACTTAATACACGCAAAACAGTTTTATAGGGCTGAGACCGCAACCACTGGAAGTTTCAGCATGAGGTTGTCAAAAACAAGTCGCGGACTCACGTTCTTTTGAAGATTAGCGACGGCTATTCTTATTTGGGATATTGCTTTTATAATCTGCGTTGTCGTGAGTGAATTCAATATTAATTTCATTGTTTCTATTCTAGAAATATTAACTATTCCCTCATCACTATCTACACTCAGCATCAATAAATCTCGCCACCAAGTCAGCATCAGGTCCATGTCATGAATTACTACTCTTCTGTCCTCACGAAATCTCATTGAGACCATACGTGAAAATTCAAATTTCTCCTCAAGTGAGCCCATAACCGCAGATTCAAGCGAATCAAGATATTTTTCTATGTCTTCAACAACAGTGGAGTCAATTGAGGCTCTCATAGCCCATCCAATCCTGCCTCTAGAAAGCCTTGCTATCTCTTTTTTTTCGATTTCTGTTGAAAACTCCCGATTCTCTATAGCCTCCATTACTTTCCTAGTACTAACCGGTTTAAGTTGGAGAAGCTGACACCTAGAAACGATCGTCTCAAGTAAGTTTTCCGTTCCTGACGCCAAAAGAATTATTATCGTATCGTCAGGAGGCTCCTCCAAAGTCTTAAGTAATATGTTTGACTGTTCGGATCTCATCAAGTCCGCCGACGTGATAATAAACACCCTGGTTCGACCCTCAAAGGGCTTTCTGTGTATTTGTTTGAGGAAATCTTCCCTAAGTTGCTCCATCGTAATCGTAGTCGATAGCTTCCCAGTCGGGTTCTCTCTCTTCTCTAAATCATATGTGAATACATCGGTATGATGACCCAACTCGATTCGTCGGCACTGAGAACATTCACCACAAGGTCTTATTATTGCATCGAGCGTTTCGCAATTTGCTGCTTTGGCTATATCAAGGGCAAGTGTCATCTTACCCACACCTTCCACTCCGGTGATAAGGAATGAGTGCGACAATCTATCCTGTTCTACAGCTTTACCAACCACTTCCATTATTAGATCGTGTCCTAAAGTGGCCCAGTTCCGAGTATTCATTATTTTCCATTGGTATGAATCTTGTTAAAGGAATAAAATAGATACTATCAGAGGTTGTTCAGTTAACAACCAAAACATCTCATTTTGGCAAGCTATAATTATAGGGAATTAAATCGACTCCTATAATCCTCTAGAAATATTTTAATCCTCAATGTGAGTAGAAATCTTATGAATGAACGCGGTAAAGCAATAGGAAAAGACTACGGGCTTACTGCCAGAATGATATTTACTGGGTTCATGCTTGCACTTACATACGTCGCCCTATTTGGAATCCTACTTATAAGTGGTCTGCCTTTCGAACTCGTGATTATTATGGGTATTGGAATGGTGTTTTTTCAATATTTTTTCTCCGACAAGTTAGTTCTCAAAACAACAGGGGCTAAAGTTGTTAGCAACACTGAAGAGCCTAAGCTACATGAGATAATGGAACGTTTGTCGAGAGAGGCCGGAATACCAAAACCCAAGAACATCGCTGTTATGGAGATAGATGTACCAAATGCATTTGCCACTGGGCGAAGCCCAAAACATGCCACAGTTGCAGTAACCAGAGGATTGATAAATAGATTAAATGGAGAAGAACTTGAAGCAGTCCTTGGGCATGAATTGGCACACGTGAAAAATAGAGATGTTGCAGTTATGACATGGGCCAGCTTGATCGTGGTGATTGCTGGATATTTAATGCAGATGATGTTCTGGATGAGTTTGTTCGGAGGATTTGGAGGAGGACATCGAAGAGAAGGTGGAGGCCAAATTTGGGCCATGCTGATGATGGCCTATGTGGGGATAATCATCATATATTTTGTAAGTCAAATGCTGACAATGGCCCTATCTAGATATCGGGAATATGCCGCCGACCGAGATGGAGCAATAATCACCGGGACACCTCAGGCGCTAGCGTCTGCTCTCCAAAAAATAAGTGGCCAAATAGCAATGATACCTGAAAAAGATCTTAGGCAAGTTGAGCACGCTAACGCTTTTTTTATAGTGCCGGCACTTCAAGGAATGTCTATTGCTTCAATGATGTCCAGTCATCCATCAACAGAAAGTCGAGTTGAACGCCTGATGGAAATTCAACGAAATAACTGGCATATACTTTCAAGATAACCAAAAGGTAAGTTGATTAAGGGTATATGTCTTTCCTAAAATCATTGTTTTCCAAGACCCAAAAACTGACAGCCACGGAAATACTTGAAAAATTGTCATCATTTGTAGCCATTGAAGGTAATCTTGTAACCCCGGAGACAAAAGCAGCCATATTACTTAGCCCAGATGATCAGGAATTTTTCAATAACTTTTGTAGTAAGGTGACTCACATGATGGATGAATTGGAGGATCCTCCAAAATTCACATTAAATGCTGATGATCATGGCACAAAATGGATTATTATGGAGAAATATCCGTTTCAGAGTTTGGTCAAGACAGTGGACCGCGTAAGTGCGGAATTATCGATACAGAAAGTCGGAGACCGCATGATTGCGGCGATATTCAAAGGCCGGTTTAAAAAGGAAGATACCTACTGGATTTGCAACTATAGAACGTCAAATTTCTATCCTTTTGTTCCCCAAAAAGAAACTGGGTCAAATAGAGATCACGGTATCCCTGAAGGCTCTAGAAGCAGAAATCATGAAAAAGAAATGGAACTTGGAAAACTATTTAAATTGAGAGGCCTCCCCGTAGAAGCACCTGAAAACTGGTTCGCTTTGTGGGATGCTCCATTTTAATCAGCAGTATCGAAAAGCCTTCTTGAAATAACAATTGTAATTGGAATTAATATAATTACTATTAATAAAACTATTGAGATGGTGGTCAAGTCTCCTCCAAATACGTGGGTGAGCTTGTCTATCAGCCATGCCATAAGGTCAGGGTCGGCTGCTTCAGAATGATGTAGTGGGAAGGAAAGTAGAAACCCTGGCAAATTAAGACCCTCCTAACGGCCACTGGCTGAGAACTATTAAGTTTTCTACGACATCGAATCTTAATGGTATCAATATAAAAAGCTTTGATAACATTACTGAATATAACCTGAATAATATAGTACAAACAAAATGGCTGTAATAGGCGCTTCCCAACTCGGACTTCACTACGCTGAAATGGAAATATTCAGCGATATAACTCTGCAAGTAAACGAAAATGCACGGATCGGTATCGTTGGACCAAACGGTAGCGGAAAGACATCCCTTCTGAGAGTTCTACTTGGAGAGCAAGATTACGATAAGGGCGATATATTCCGTTCTGACCATTTACGGGTAGGATACGTGCCTCAAACTGCCATGCAGTCTGGCTCAGGCACGTTGCGTGATCAAGTTACAGAAACTTTTCGCCATTTGATGGATCTAGAAAACCAGATGGCAGAAAGTGCACTTGCTATTCAACAAAACAAAGGGCCTGAACGCAAAAAATCAGAGCGAATATACTCCTCTTTGGTTGACAGATACGAGTCAGAGGGGGGCTACGATTACCACAACGCAATTGAGCGTGTAGTTGATGGCGTAGGACTGTCTGCAGACATCCTCGACACACTTACTGAAGATGCTAGTGGTGGAGAGAGAACCCGAACTGCCTTGGCCACAGCCTTGCTTGGCGAACCAGATTTGTTGGTTTTGGATGAGCCAACAAACTATCTTGACTTCAACGGTCTGGAGTGGCTTGAGGGATTTCTCTCAACCTTCCGCAATGCCTTCATAGTCGTCTCTCACGACAGGTATTTTCTAGACCGGGTGGTAACTGAGATTTGGGAAATGGACAAAACAAGGATGAAGAGTTACCCAGGTAATTACTCGAAATATAAGATTCTAAAATCAGAGGAAGATGAGCGACTTTCAAGAGAATACAGAAAACAGCAAGAACACATCCGTAGAGAAGAATCCTTTATAGCACGTTACCACGCGGGCCAACGGTCAAAAGAAGCCAGAGGTAGAGCTAGAAGACTCGATAAAATTGACATTATTGATGCGCCAACCATAGAAGGCACAGTAGCGATCAGATCTTCTGAAGCAAGTAGGACAGGTGAAATAGTCATCAGCACCACCGGTTTGAAAGTAGGCTACGCCGACAGTGATGGCAAAAAAGTACAGCTATGTGAAGTGCCCGACGTGACAATCAATAGGGGAAGTACAACTGCGATCATCGGGAATAACGGGATAGGCAAAACGACACTTCTAAAAACATTGCTCAGTGATATTCCTGCTCTTGAAGGAACATCAAATCTAGGACACAACGTGAAAACAGGTTACTTTCGTCAGGGATCTGACGAAATACCTCCAAATCTGACAGTGATGGAAGCCCTTCTTCAAATAAAAAATATTCCGATAGGTGAAGCTCGTAGTTTTCTAGCACGGTTTTTGTTTAAAGGAGAAGACACATTAGATAAGGTTTCTTCCCTTAGTGGTGGAGAGAGGGGAAGGCTTGCGCTGGCACGCTTACTCCTACTCAAACCAAACGTACTAGTCTTAGACGAACCGACTACCCATTTAGATATCCAGAGTAGAGAAGCTCTAGAGGAAATGCTCAAAAATTTTAAAGGGACCATATTATTTGTATCCCATGACAGGCATCTAATATCCCTTTTGGCTGACAATCTTTGGATTATCGACAATGGCAAAGTTAATGCTTTTAAAGGTTCCTATCAAGATTGGCAAAAGTACAACAATCAGAAAAACGTAAGGTCCAAGGTTTCTAAATCGGATTTACAAGACGAGAAAATACGAATTCCTGAAAGAAGCAAGCTGAAAAAGAAAAAGCCAAAAAAGAAGAACAAAGCCAAAAAAGAAAATATCGGGCCCAACCGGGAAGAAATAATAGATCGACTTGAGAGACGAGTTCAACAAATCGAGATGGAACTCAATGATTCTACTGCACATTCCGATCTTGAGCGAATCAGAGAACTTGGAACTGAACACAGTAAACTAAGCGCTGAATTACAAGACGCTTTAGATCAGTGGGGAAATTAAAACAGCTATATTAGTCGGCATAAAGAGATAGTGCTTTCTGATAGTCTTCATAAGTATTGAGGTCAAGATGTATCTGTGAGTCCGAGAATTGCACTTCGTTCACAACACTCCTGTATTCATTAAATATTTTTCGTAACCCTCCATCCACCTCATCTAAAGAGAGAATCTCTTTCCTTAATTGAGAAGAAAAAATAACCGGGTGCCCGCCCTTATTCTCAAACCTTGGAGAGGTTATAAGAGATCCTGTTTCTATATGACTTTCTACTAATTTTGCTATTACGTCATGGGTCCTAGGCTGATCAACGCCGAGCAGAACATAGCAATCAGCCTCTTGCGACGCAGACTGAACGCCACACTTGATGGAAGAAACCCTACCTGTCTTATAATTAACATTTTTAGTCAGGGTTACATTTTCCTCAGAAAGCTCGCCACAAACATCATCGGATCTATAACCAAGAACAACCACAATCTCAGAACATCCGCCCTTACGCAGTGAATTTACCTGGTGTCTTATCAGAGAAATGCCATTCCAGGGTAGAAGAGCCTTCATTTGACCCATCCTACTCGAATATCCAGCGGCAGTTAATATAGCTGCTATATTTGGCACTTTTAACTACAGATTAATTGGTTGACCGAAAGATTTTTCAGGTGTGGCTGCTACTTTCTTTTCAATCCTCTCAAGTTGAGAATCATCTAATTTCATTGGTGATCCAGTGCCACCAAGTCTGAACATTAATATTTCTGACATTATGCTTATGGCTATTTCTTCGGGTGTTCTTGCTCTAATATCGAGTCCGATGGGTGAGCGAATCTCTTTGATCCTGTCCTTAGTCAATTCGCTTCGCATTAAATCTTCATAAATTAGTATGGTCTTTCTCTTACTACCCATTAAACCTACATATTTGGCAGAAGTTTTAGCTGCGGCAAGGAGAGCTGTATTGTCATATCTATGTCCCCTCGTTGCCACAACAATAAATGTATTCGGATTTATAGGAAGAGTAGGTAATGCATCTTCAGGTTTGTCATTTACAACAATGTCCGCCTCAGGGAATCTATTCTGGTTTGCAAATTCCTCCCTATCGTCCGTTATAAACAATCTGAATTCCAAAGGCTTGGCCAGTGAAGCTAGGGCTCTAGACACATGTCCACCGCCACAAATCACAAGCTGAGGTGGAGTCGTGTAGGCCTCAATGAAATATTCGGCTCCAGTAGCCGTGACCACATATTCATTACGCCCATGCACCATCAATTCAAAAGCCTTGTCGATTGCCGCTACATCAATATCTTTGCTTCCCAGGGATCCTTCAGTATCCCCATTTTCACGAATGAATAATTTATCCCCAATGACTGAAATACCATCATCTCCTGACTTAATAACAGTTGCTACTGCCACCGCCCCTTTCCCGTTATAAGCATCTGAAATTTCCTCTGCGTAGGGAAGGTAGTCCTTGGGACTGTAAACTGGATCGATTAGAAAATACATAGTACCCCCGCAGACGAGTCCATCCTCGGCTGCGAGTTCTTCGTTGAGTTCGTATTCCTTGTACTCTGCTGACCCCCCATCTTGCATAAGTTGCTTTGCAGCAAACCATATGTCTCCTTCGACGCATCCTCCCCCCAGGGTCCCTACTCCAGACCCATCCTGTCTTACTAAAAGCTTTGCCCCAGGCTTTTGTGGTGTTGATCCTTTCGTCCTGATTACAGTAGCCAAGACTACAGGTTCACCGTTACCAAGCTTATCTACAGCGTCTTCAAATACCTCTTTCATAAGGCCAACTCCTAAACGATCTAGGCAATATAGTACCTTGTTTATGTAGGCTTCATATAATTACCCTTCACCACTAGGGTACCAAGTGATACATTACTGTCAAACTTAAAAACACACACAATGTACATCTCTAGCATACATTGCATTTACTAAAAGTATCCCCAGACAGAGGGTTTGGCTAAGAATGACAACAGAAATGAGAAATCTCCCTCTTTTCCCTCTACACACAGTTCTTTTCCCAGGAGCGACTATACCCCTTCAAATATTTGAGGATCGATATAAGGAGATGATTAATTACTGTCTTGAATCCGATTCGATGTTTGGAATCGTTCTGATCAAGGAAGGTGATGAGGTGGGAGGTCCTGCAATTCCACACCATGTAGGAACTGTTGCGAAAATAACAAATGCCAGAGAAATTTCGGGCGGCCGAATATACATTTCTGTATTAGGAACCAAACGCTTCAGAATAAACGAAATAGTGCAAGATACTCCATATCTTGTTGCCGAAGTTGAGGTTGGGGAGTCTGAAGATGATCCATATATTCCAGAAGATGAACTATCCTCAATTAAAAAAGCAGCATCTGAATACGTTGAACATCTTTTGACTATTAGGGGGGGATGGGCTACTAATACCCCGACTCCTCCTAACCCAGTTGAACTGTCCTACTTCCTGGCCCAACTCCTACAGATTGACATGACCAAGAGGCAAGACATCCTAGGAAACAACTCATGCCGCGACCGACTTGATGCTTGCAAGAAATACCTGGAACAAGCAAACGCTTCACTCTCGATTCAAACCAGACTAGAAGTAAACCTTAAATTCAGCAGGCACTAATATAGTTTGCTAGGATTGCAGAGCTCCTTCCTTGGCAAGAAAATCTCCCAGTTTAGCAATCCCTTCTTCTATCTCCTCCGGCGTATTGTATCCATAGCATAGTCTGATGTAATTTCTACCGCTAACGCCATCTGGGGAATAGTTAGTGCCTGGGTGGAAACCAACATCTATTTCCTCTAAAGCTTTGCTACTCAATGAAACCATGTCTGCATCATCATCCAACTTCATCCAGATGTATAGTCCACCGTCTGGGTCACTCCATTCAGCGCCAGTTCCAAAATTTTCGCCAAGTGCTGCCAGCATCGCATCCCGTTTAACACGTTGGATATTATTGATCTTCTCAACGTGAGCATCCAGATACTTACGTGCATACTTTTCGACTGCCATAGCGGTAAATTCACTTATGCGTCCGCTCTTAACCATCATTGCACGATCCAAAATCTCCCCGGGGGCTGTCATGTATCCCAAGCTCATTCCAGGAGCAATAATTTTTGAAAATGAACCCACGTACATCACACTGTTCTGATCATCTATGTTATACATCGACGTGACCTGATCTCCACCATACCTGTTGTCAGCATAGCAATCATCCTCAAGAATAGGCACTCCATGCTTGTGAGTTACTTCCAACAATTGCTCTCTACGGTTTCTCGAGATCGTGAACCCTTGAGGATTTTGGAAAGTAGCAATTAGGTACACGTATTTTGGTCTCTTCCCTTCCTGTACCGCCTTTGATATTTCAAAGTCAAGAGCATCTGGATCCATACCCTCTTCGTCAGATGAGACACCACGTATGTCAGCTGAATGCCTTCTCAATGTATTCAGGGTACCACCATATACCCATTCATCAGTTATGACTACATCTCCAGGATTGACTAATATGGCAGATATCATGTCAATGGGTTGACCAGATCCGTTTCCAAGTATGATGTCATCCGCAGTAGCGGAAATATCTCTTTCACGTCTAATTTTCTCGGCAACATATTCCCTCAAAGGCGTGTTACCTTGGGGATGAGGATAAACCGCTAACTCATCACCAGTTTCAGACAACGCCTCCCTGAGACACTCCATTATCTCGTCGTGTGGCAAAGACACTGGATCAGGGTAGGCTACTGCGAAATCGTACTTTCCTCTGCGTGGGCGAGCTCCCCTGCCTCCATCTGGAATGTGGTCAGCGAGAAGTGAACGGAAATCGAGTGCCATGAATTTCTCCTTGCGATTAAATATCTCGGATATTCGAAGGATTCTATATCTATAACACGACATTCTTCAAGCTCAACCTCCCACATTTGGGTGATAGAATCACCTAGGACGGAGTACTCATATAGTTATGTTTAGAGGGCAGTAATTTTGGCGTCGAGTGGATTAGCAAAAAATATAATCGTCAAAGGAGCTAGGGAACATAACCTCAAAAATGTTGACGTCACAATCCCTAGAAACAAGCTAGTCGTTATTACTGGGGTTTCAGGTTCCGGTAAAAGTTCTCTGGCTTTCGACACAATCTACGCTGAGGGTCAGCGCAGGTATGTTGAATCCCTTTCCTCATATGCACGGCAGTTTCTTGGAAGGATGGATAAACCTGAGGTTGACTACATAGAGGGTCTTTCTCCAGCTATTTCAATTGACCAAAAGGGAACTTCTCACAACCCTAGATCAACGGTTGGAACAGTTACAGAGATTTACGACTATCTTAGACTTTTATTTGCCCGAATAGGCACACCTCATTGCTATAAATGTGGACGTGTGATCCAGAAACAAACGGTGCAGCAAATAGCCGATTCTATTCTTTCGCTTCCTGAGGAGAGCAGGATTCAAATACTTGCACCTGTTGTCAGAAGGAGAAAAGGTGAACACAAAGAAGTCTTTGAATCGGCAAGACGTGCTGGATTCGTAAGGGTTCGTGTTAACGGGGAAACGCGTGATTTGTCAGAAACATTCGACCTGGACAAACAGAAATGGCACAACATAGACGTGGTAGTTGACAGATTAGTTATTAATTCAGATGTGGACAGTGGGAGGGTGACGGAAAGTGCAGAGGCAGCACTGTCTCAATCAGATGGTCTAGTTATGGTTGACGTTCGAGGTGGAGATGAACTGATATTTTCTGAAGACTTTGCGTGTGTCCATTGCAATGTAGGTTTAGGAGAATTGGAACCGCGTACTTTCAGTTTCAACAATCCACATGGTGCTTGCAACACCTGTACAGGCCTAGGATTTAAACTGGTAGTAGACCCTGATCTTGTCATACCGGATAAATCCCGTTCAATAACGGACGGCGGTATAGTCGGATGGGCGCGTTCTGGATCAATGTCACCGTGGTATTCAAGTCAATTACTATCCCTAGCAGACTCAATAGGATTTGACCCCGACGTCCCAATAAACAAATTAACCGAAGATCATCTCAACATCATTTTGAACGGTACCGGCAGTAAAAGAATCCAGGTGAATCATAAAACAAGAAGGGGAAGAACTTACCGGTGGAAGACAAAATTTGAGGGAGTGATTAATAACCTGGAAAGACGACACACTGAAACGGAATCTGAAAGCGTTAGAAAAGAGATCGAACGTTACATGACCTCGCTACCATGTCAAAGTTGTCAAGGACAAAGACTAAGACCTGAAGCTCTAGCAGTCACTATAAACGAAAGCACGATAATGAACGTCACAGAGTTGTCGGTAAGAGCATGCTATCAATGGACAATCGATTTATTTGATAATGCTGTATTAACCGACAGGCAATTATCCATTGCATCCCAAATCCTGAAAGAAATCAGTGCTCGCCTAGAATTTCTATTAAACGTAGGTCTCGATTACCTAACTCTAAGTAGGACAGCATCGACTTTAAGTGGGGGGGAGGCTCAAAGGATCCGCCTAGCAACTCAAATAGGTTCAGGTTTGATGGGAGTACTGTATGTCTGCGATGAACCCTCCATAGGTCTTCACCCAGCAGACGATGATCGTCTTATCAACACATTGAAAGGACTTCGAGATGTCGGAAATACTGTGCTAATAGTGGAACATGATGAAGCAATAATGAGGGCCGCTGACCATATTGTAGATTTGGGGCCGGGGGCAGGTGAACATGGAGGCCAGATAGTCGCATCAGGAACACCCAAAAAAGTAATGTCAAACACAAAATCACTTACGGGACAATACCTATCGGGCAAAAAAAAGATATCCATCCCAAGTCATAGAAGGACCACCAACGGATCTAGCATCACAATCAAGGGAGCTTCACAAAATAATCTCAAGAATATAGACATAGAAATCCCGTTAGGTATATTTGTGTGCATCACAGGTGTGTCTGGTTCTGGCAAAAGTACGCTTATAAATGAGGTCCTTCACAAGAAACTCGCGCAACACTTTTACGGCTCTCGCGATAGACCTGGATCTTTCGAAGAAATTGATGGGATAGACAATCTCGATAAGGTTGTAAACATAGATCAATCACCGATTGGTAGGACCCCAAGGAGTAACCCAGCAACCTATACTGGTACCTTTACCCCCATTAGGGAACTTTTTTCCCAAGTTCCTGAAGCCAGAAGTAGGGGATATAAACCCGGTAGGTTTTCGTTTAATGTAAAAGGTGGACGATGCGAAGCCTGTTCAGGTGATGGACAAATAAATATTGAAATGCAATTTCTTCCGGACGTCAGTGTACCTTGCGAAGAATGCGACGGAAACAGGTATAACAGGGAAGCTCTTGAAATTCTTTACAGGGGATTTAGCATAGCTGATGTACTCTCTATGACTGTTACGGAAGCGGTTGACCTGTTCTCAAATATCCCAAGAATCAGTAATAAGTTGCAGACATTAAAGGATGTAGGGTTGGGGTACATCAAGTTGGGACAACCAGCAACTCAATTAAGTGGTGGAGAAGCACAGAGAGTTAAACTCGCTACCGAACTCTCTAAAAGAGCCACAGGACAAACGCTCTATATACTGGATGAGCCGACAACAGGATTATCATTCGAAGATTGTGCCCATTTATTAAAGGTTATGCACCGCTTGGTCGATTCTGGTAATTCGGTACTTCTAATAGAACATCATTTAGATCTGATCAAAAACGCGGATTGGCTCATTGACATGGGTCCTGGGGCTGGGGACAGAGGCGGGGAAATAGTTTGCGTGGGAACTCCCGAAGAAGTATCTCAGGTTAAAAACTCTCACACAGGGTACTATCTACACTCATTGCTGACTGATATTCCAGTGGGTGCCGTGGCAGATTGACCTGGGACATCTAGATCATAGAGATAAAGATGTTTATGTCATCTTATCCCATACCGATGTAGTGACTAATCAGGTTTATTGTTCACCTTTATTCCATATGTTAGACTGATCCGGCAAATTGGGCTGTCATATGGGGATAAGTCCGATTGCTTGGCCCATTGAAGTGAATTGCTTTAGTAATAAACATAAAAATGGACAATTAGGCGTGCGTAACGCATATTTCAGACGCAGTATTAAGGAGGCAGGCTTTTGAAGTGGATAGATTTTGAGAAACCAAAGACCGTGGAAGATGCTGTCAAGCTTCTTTCAGATTCTGGTGGAAATGCCAGACCAATGGCAGGTGGAACCGACCTGATAGTTCAATTAAGGGTGGGAGACCCACGAGTCAATGCTGATGTTGTCGTAGACATAAAAAGCATTCCTGAGCTTAATGAACTCAGTTACAGCAGTAGCAAGGGTTTGACTATTGGAGCAGCAGTGGAATGTTACAAGATATATGGCGATGCTAATGTAAACAGCCATTTTTCAGCTCTAAATGACTCTGCCACACTTATAGGTGGAACTCAGATTCAAGGACGTGCATCATTCGGTGGAAATCTCTGCAACGCCGCTCCCAGTGGAGACTCAATCCCGAATATGATCGCGCACGGTGCGGTTGCCACAATCGCTGGTCCATCTGGCACAAGAGAGGTACCCGTAGAGGATATTTGCACGGGTCCTAGGCAAACATTAATTGGAGACGACGAACTACTGGTATCAATTAACTTCCCTAGCAATGGAAGTGGATTTGGTGCTAACTACATTCGATTCATCCCAAGAAACGAGATGGATATTGCAGTCGCAGGCGTAGGAGCATCAGTAACGATTGAGGACGGCAAATTTACGTCGGCGAGAGTTAGTCTCGCTTCCGTTGCACCTACACCGCTCTTGGTAAAAGAAGCGGGAGAGTCTCTTATTGGAGAGACAGTCAGCGAGGAAGCAATCCAAAATGCTGCGAATCTTGCAAAAGCTGCAGCTAAACCAATATCGGATATGAGAGGCACTGCGGACTACCGTAAACATCTCTGCGATGTACTAACAAGACGTGCCCTTAACACAGCAGTAGAGAGAGCACAGGGAGCAAGCTAAATGCCAGCAAAAACTTACGTACAAACAACTATAAATGGGGAACATGTTGATTTCCTGTGTGAACCTAGACAAAGTCTTCTTGAATGCTTGAGGGACGAAATAGGACTCACAGGCACAAAGGAAGGCTGTAACGACGGGAACTGTGGCGCCTGTACAGTTAACATAGACGGTCGTATAGTTACTTCATGTCTAGTGCTTGGTGTGGAAGCTGAGGGCGCCGAAATAGAGACAATTGAAGGGGTAGCCGACGGCAGCAACCTTCATCCGCTTCAGCTCGCGTTTCTAGAAAATGCTGCCCTACAATGCGGAATCTGTACACCAGGCTTCATCATTTCATCCAAAGCCCTGCTAGAACAGAATCCGAACCCAAGCGAACATGAAATAAGATTTTGGCTAGCAAATAATCTATGCCGATGCACAGGCTACGACAAAATTGTTCGAGCAGTCCAAGATGCCGCAAAAAGACTACAGGAGGTCTAGGTAATTATGACAACAGCCGACTATGAAAGGAATATGGTTTTGGCTACGGATACCGACTACAAAGTGATCGGGACTAGGCCTGTAAGGCACGACGGTGCGGACAAGGTGACAGGTCGAGCAATCTATGGGGCCGATTTCGATGCTGCAGGATTGCTACACGGAAAAATACTAAGAAGCCCGCATGCCCACGCCAAGATAATCTCCATCGATACCAGCAAGGCTGAAAAATTAGATGGAGTGAAGGCTGTCGTTACTTCGAAGGATTTCCCGCAGAGTGAAAGCCGTAAAGACCAATGGCTCAAGGACAACATCCTTGCCAGTGACAAGGCGTTATATGCAGGACAAGCTATCGCAGGAGTAGCTGCCTCAAATCCTCATGTTGCGGAATCAGCCCTTGGGCTCATCGAAGTAGAATATGAAGTACTTCCGCCGGTATTAACCACGCAGGAAGCCATGGCATCCAACGCATCGATACTACACGACTCACTCACCACAGAAGAACTTGGCGAAGATACCGGAGTGGTAAGTAATGTAGCCTCTCACTCCCAGCATGTGAAAGGTGACATATCAAAGGGTTTTGAAGATGCAGATGTAATAATTGAGCGAGAATACAACACAAAAACGGTTCATCAGGGCTATATAGAGCCCCATAACGCCACCGCGCTGTGGAGCCCCGATGGGAGACTACACGTGTGGTGTAGTACTCAGGGATCCTTTGTTGTTAGGGACAGCCTCGCTGAACTACTCGACCTACCTGTGTCGATGGTAAGAGTAACCCCTACTGAAATCGGGGGTGGATTTGGTGGAAAAATCCCGATTTACGTAGAACCAGTAGCTGCCCTTCTGTCTCGAAAAACCGGAGCTCCCGTTAAGATTGTAATGAGTCGAAGAGAGACTTTCGAAGCATCAGGGCCTACGCCAGGCTCCCAGATAAAAATTAAGATAGGAGCCAAACACGACGGGACACTCACTGCTGCATATGCTTGGATGGCAATGGAAGCAGGAGCATATCCGGGGTCACCAGTGGGAGCTGCTGTTCAATGTGTTTTCTCCACCTACGATATTGAAAACTCCACAATCGACGGATTTGACGTAGTCGTTAACAAACCTAAAACAGCTGCATACAGAGCACCCGGGGCGCCGAATGCCGCATTTGGAGCTGAACAGGCAATTAATGAACTGGCGGAAAAACTTGGAATGGATCCGATAGAACTACGTCTAAAAAACGTCGCAACAGAAGGAACGAGAAGACCCGACGGACCTGTGTTTGGGAAAATAGGCGCTAAGGAAGTGCTAGAAGCCATGCGCGATCATCCTCACTACCAATCTGATAAAGCAGAGGGTACCGGAAGAGGAGTATCTATAGGCTTTTGGTTCAACATAGGCTTCGACTCGGCCTGTAACATCGCCGTGAACAAAGATGGCTCAGTCAATCTGACAGAGGGTTCCACAGATATTGGCGGATCGAGAACTTCGATAGCAATGCATGCCGCCGAGGTCCTTGGAATTCCAGTCGAAGATGTTAGACCTTCCGTCGTGGATACGGACACAATCGGTTTCACAGCGGTCACAGGTGGCAGTAGAACAACATTTGCCACCGGTTGGGCAGCCTATGAAGCGGCCCAAGACGTGAAGAAACAATGTATTGAGAGAGCTGCCAAAATATGGGACGTAGATGCCAACGGCCTCCAGATGGAGGATGGCATCATAAGCTCCAAAAGTGATTCAGAACTTAGAATGACCTTCAAGGAACTTGCAGAACAGCTTAGCGACACTGGAGGTGGAATCTCAGGGTCGGCCTCCGTCAATCCTTCAGGGGTTGGAGGATCGTTTGCAGGTAACATCGCCGATGTAACTGTGGACCCGGAGACCGGAAAAACTACCATAGAAAGATTCACCTGCGTTCAAGACGTGGGCAAGGCAATCCACCCAAGTTATGTCGAAGGACAGATGCAAGGTGGAAGCGTTCAGGGAATTGGCTGGGCGTTGAACGAAGAGTACTTCATGAATGATGAAGGCACTATGACAAACTCTAGCCTGCTCGACTACAGAATGCCAACGTCACTGGACCTACCTATGATAGACACAGTTATAGTAGAAGTGGCCAATCCCGGGCATCCATTTGGTGTCAGAGGGGTCGGAGAAGCCAATATAGTTCCTCCCACACCAACGATCGCAAATGCCATATACGACGCAACTGGAAAGCGTATGACTCAACTCCCAATGAGTCCTGGAGCTATACTGTCTGTGAGTCCGGAATAGGCCAACGTCTGTAATGGCACTGGTTTTCATCCCTTCACTGATGCAGAATCTCTCCAATGGAGAGCAGAGAGTGTCAGTGGAGGGTGCTAACGTGAGACAGATCATAGACAATCTGGATTCCATGTTCCCCGGGTTTAAAAATCGATTAGTGGAAAACGGAAGAGTCAAACCCAATATATCTGTCGCAATCGACGGTGAAATAACCCCTCTCGGAATGATCGAAAAAGTTACAGAAAATAGTGAAGTTCACTTCCTACCTGCGATCTCAGGAGGATGAAACTCAAAAGTCATTTTGTCGACTTAGATGATCATAGGGCACATTACACCCAGACAGGAACAGGAGATAAATCAGTACTTCTAATACATGGCGACATGAGAACGTCTAGAAGTTTTGACTCCTTATCTCGAAAATTAGCCCCTACCCATTCGGTCGCAGCTATCGATCTCTTCGGACATGGTGACAGCGACTGGCCCTGTTCGGGATATAAATTTATTGAACGTTCGCAAAACATCGAGCAATTTGTCAATAAGGTTTTTAATGGTCACATTGACACAGTTATAGCGCACTCAACAGGAGCAATTGCTTTAGCCCTTTATGCTTCCCGTAAACCAAGTGCTTTTAAGTTCATCGTCTTGATGGAACCTATGATAGTGGTGGACGAAAAATTTCAAAGAATGGTCTCATCTCGGACAACACGACCTAGAACTACATGGGCGGACAAAAAAGAACTAACCCAATTATTGAAAGTACATGATGTAACCAAAAAATGGACATCAGAAGTAATTGAGGACGTAGTCGAGCATGAAACATATGTCAATGAACATGGCAGACTTGACATGAAATGGGCAACTCAGACTATGAGTTGGAAAGACCGTAAGGATGATTATTTTGACTTACTTCCGACCCTAGAAACATTGGAGGTTCCAACACTTTTTGTGGCAAGCGAAGCCCGACAAGATATATTTAAACCGATTGAAAATCTCTCACATATTAAAAATAACATTCACTTCTGTACCGTCATTAACACTGGCCATAATATTTATATGGAGCGCCCGGATACAGTCGCAATACTCACAAAAACCCTTCAATCTGGAGAACCAATTCCAAAACAGGTTTAGATGGATGGTAACCCGAAAGTCAATTCAGAATGTGTATTACCACCAGATCAATGTCCTGAACTAATACTTTTCCACGGGTGAGCCTTGGCGACCTCCTCATTGATATCGGCTCCCCATCCTGGCCCTGACGGTACAGTCATATAACCGTCAATTATTTCCGGCTTAAAAATTGGAAATTTATTTTTCTATAGGGTAGCTATGACTTTCCCTCAAAACTCTTTTCAAGACTTTGCCTAACGGATTTCTTGGTAGCTCATGGACTACCACCACCGACTCTGGTTTCTTAAAACTGGAAAGCCGAGATCTACAATATTCAATCACTTCGTTCCCATCTATTGTCTCTCCATCTTTCGCTACCACAATCGCACGTACCCGCTCTCCCCAATCAACATCAGGCACACCAATGATTGCCGCTTCATCGATAGAGGGATGAGAGTGAAGAACTTGTTCTACTTCCTCCGGAGAAACCATCTCCCCTCCCCTTTTGATGAAGTCTTTGGCTCTACCAGACAGAAAAATATAGCCATCCTCATCAAAGTACCCAAGATCTCCCGTGTAGAGCCATCCACCTCTTAGAGCTTCAGCTGTGGCTTCCTCTTGTTTCCAATATCCTTTCATCAACCGTGACCCTCGGGCGACAATCTCACCCGTTTCACCTAAAGCAACCGCATCACCATCTTCACTCACGATCCTAACCTCTACGTCATCTAATGGTTTTCCAATGGAAGTCAATCTTTTCAACTTTATCTCTACTTCCTCACTGGAACCCTCCAGGATATGATCCTCGGGAGGTAACATAGTTATAGTTGCTGCTGTCTCAGTTTGCCCAAAAGCGTTAATGAAAAATGTCCCTGGTAGCATCTCTATTGCCCTGCGAATTACTTCTAGTGGCATAGGAGCAGCCCCATACGTGATCACTTCCAGGCTTGATAGATCATGATTCGGAAATTCCTCATGATCTAAAAGCATCTTCAACATAGTAGGCACCATCATTGCCCTATTGGCTTTTTCATCTTCAACCAACGTCATCCACTCAACAGGTTCAAATTGTCTTTGAATGATAAGTGTCCTTCCTCCGTAAATAGCAGCCATTACTGCTTGTACCCCTGCGATATGGTAAAGGGGAACGGTTAATATATTTTTCTCCTCCACTTCCATGTCAGGTGGGGAAACATTGCTGAGGATATAAGAAGAAAAACTATCATGGCTTAGCATAACACCCTTGGGAGAGCCAGTGGTCCCAGCGGTAAACATCAGCATCGTCAGGTCGTCATCGTCTGACTCAGGAAACATCTCGTCGTCCCTAGCTGAATTAACCATCTGGTCGTATGTGTGCCACCCATCAACAGACCCGTCTATAACAATTAACACTTTCAAGCTATCAACTTTAGTGGAAATAGGCCCAATCATGTCGGTATATCTGGATCCCGCAAGCAACACAGTAGGAGAGGAATCATTGAGCATGTATTCGAGCTCTGACTCAGTGGCTCTAAAATTTATCGGAACGTATATCGCGTCTAACTTAGCCGCTGCAAAATATGCCTCAATGTGTTCATTACAATTCACTTCCATAGTGGCAATTCGGTCACCACTCTTTACTCCCAGGTCCCGAAGCGCATTTGCAAGTCTAGCCACTCTCAACGTTAGTTCAGAATAGCTAATTCTCTTACCATCAAAAATAATCGCAGTCCGATCCGGAACGATTAAAGACGTTATATTTAGAAACTCAGATGTATTCATCCCTGAGTAAAACTCCCCTCATAGAATCCAAAGAGTAATTTAACATCTGCCAAGAAGTATCGCCACGTTTCTCACTTGTTCAATTACCTAATAGAAATTTTCTACCACCCAGCAAGAACCTATCATAAAAGCTGATCATAACCTATCTGATTAACCTGATGTGAACATTCGAACTGAGCCACATAATCCAGTTTGTTATACCCTATTAACCAAGTGGGTCGTTGACAGAGAAGTAGCCTGCTTTGCTACCATGGTTGTTGGATTAACGTGAAATTAGGGAGGATCTGCCTTGGCTAACGACGAAACTACTAAACTTCTACCGGCCGTCGGAACCTACACAGAAGGATTAAAAGATAAAGACAAAACCCCAGCAGCCGTAAGAGAACTAAACAGATTCGTTAAACATTTTCAAGGGGAGACTGACCTGACAACAATAACTCCTTCTCAAATTGGCACTTACGCCGAGGAAGCATGCAAAAATAGTAGTGCCCCAGAGGCACTTGAAGGGCTTCAGTCAGTAAGAAAATTTTTAAAATTTGCCTTTGACAACAGTAAGACACAGGTAAATCTTTCGACTCATTTTAGAATCAGAAAGCCACGAAATTCTCTTGATTCCAGGGGCGATGATGGATCCGGCCGTGGAAGCGGCCAGCAAATGACACAAGAAGGCTACAATCAACTTATCTCTGAAAAAGAAGGTTTAGAATCTAATCGAGTCGCAATTAGTGAAGCAATTCACACCGCCGCCTCAGACGGCGATGTAAGGGAAAACGCTCCTCTCGAGGCGGCGAGAGAACAACAAGGACGCGAAGAGGCAAGAATAAAAGAAATTGATTCAATGCTTCGAACAGCAATTATCGTGGATGGAACTGGAAAAGGAACTAAAAGTGTCCGGGTAGGAACTACTATACGGGTAGACGACGTCTCAAAAAAGAAGAAGTCAAAATACACTTTAGTTAGCCCATCAGAAGCCAATCCCCTGGAGGGAAAAATATCTGATGCATCTCCCTTGGGTAAAGCGTTTATAGGTAAAAGAGTCGGACAAATCGCAGAGGCCGATACCCCGAAAGGAAAGGCAACCTTCAAGATATTAGATATATCGTAATTAGATTGCCCTATATCTCCTTTAATCCTAATTTACCAAATATGAATAGTCACATTGTGGTTTTGAGAGTTAATCCCCAAACGACTGCAAAAATAGTGCCGTCCCTGTGCTAGTCTTTAGAGGGTTTCAACTCACATAATTGCCACGTCGTCCCGGAGGTAAATCCTAGGTTATGACAGTACAAGCTAGCTCTTCAGATACTCGGCAATTAGTCGATGAGCTCAATCTCCAAGTACAAGGAGAAGTAAGATTCGACAAAATGTCCAGAGCTCTCTGGAGCACGGATGCCAGCATCTACCAAATTGAACCAGTAGGTGTCGTACTACCTAAGACGAAAGATGACATCGTAGCAGTACTAGAAACTGCCCAAAAATACGGAGTCTCTGTTCTTCCTAGAGGAGGAGGAACAAGTCTAGCAGGTCAAACAGTCGGAGAATCGATAGTTCTAGATTTTTCCAGGTATATGAGGGATGTTATTGAAATAAACCCGGAAGAGGGCTGGGTACGCACTCAGCCAGGGATAATCCTAGATGAGCTGAACAGGATATTAGCACCCCACAACGTACTATTTGCTCCAGACCCCAGCACAAGTAGCAGAGGGAATGTAGGTGGGGCCCTAGGAAATAATTCGTGCGGAGCCCACTCAATTATGTGGGGGAAAACCGTGGATAACGTTCATGAACTTGAGGTTATTCTCTCTAACGGAGACACGACAACATTTGGTCAATTAAGTGGAGACTCTCTCGAGGCCAAAATGCGTGGATCAGGTTTTGAAGGCGATATATACAGATCGCTCTTTGAGATAGGTGAAGGTAACAGAGACGAAATCCTTTCCAGATATCCCAAAATACAAAGACGAGTATCCGGCTACAACTTGGATGAATTTGTCAGTGGCAGCAATTTCAATATGGCCAGATTTGTTGTCGGTTCCGAAGGTACTTTGGTTACGATTACAGAGGCAAAATTAAGGGTTGTTCCTGTACCAAAATATAAGGGACTAGCAGTTTTGCATTGCATGGAACTAATTGAGTCTATGGAGGCCACTGTAGCAGCTTTAGACCTAGACCCATCTGCCATAGAACTGATTGGGAGCATGATTATTCGTCAAGCCCAATCCAATCTGTCATATTCTCGAATAACCGACTTCATTGAAGGTGAACCAGAAGCTCTGTTGGCTATTGAATTGGTCGCAAACTCGGAGAAAGAACTGGCTCACAAATTTGACTTACTGAAAGAGATGATAAACAAGGGTGGATGGGGATATTCTTTGGTCTGGCTTACAAAGGACGCCGACCAGGAAAAAGTCTGGGATGTAAGAAAAGCTGGCCTGGGCCTGATGATGAATGTTCCTGGCGATGCAAAACCTCTTCCATTCGTTGAAGACACAGCCGTATCACCTCATGTGCTCCCAGATTTTGTAAGGAGATTCGACTCAATAGTACGAAAACATGGTACAGAAGCGGGATATTATGGGCATGCAAGTGTTGGGTGCCTCCACATCCGACCGCTCATCAATCTGAAAAACCAAGAGGGTATAGACCGCATGGTCGCAATCTCTGACGAAATCAGTGATCTTGTCCTCGAATTTGGTGGATCTATGAGTGGAGAACATGGAGACGGGTTAGTCCGGAGTGGCTACAACGAAAAGATGTTCGGAAGTCAAATCTACCAAGCCTTCAGGGATGTCAAAACTGCTTTTGACCCTAAGAAGATAATGAATCCCGGAAAGATAGTCGATTCACCACCGATGACAGATAATCTTCGTTACGGATCAACGTATGGAACACTAACACCACAAACAGGTTTTGCATTCGCAGAAGAAGGAAGTTTTGCGACAGCGATAGAGATGTGTAACGGGCAAGGCGCGTGTAGAAAGGTACATGGTGGAACAATGTGCCCGTCATACATGGCAACTCGTGACGAAGAACACTCTACTAGGGGACGTGCAAATGCCTTGAGATCTGCTATGTCCGGTGCTATTCCCACTGACATGCTAACCAGCGAACGACTTTACCAAGTTATGGATTTATGCCTAGAGTGTAAAGCTTGTAAGGCCGAATGCCCATCAAATGTCGATATGGCTAAATTAAAATATGAGTTTCTGAATATATACCACCAAGAAAATGGCTATGGATTAAATAACAGGTTCTTTGGCAACGTGGATTTTCTAAGTAAGATGGGAGCCTTCTTTGCGCCTATTTCCAACTGGATGATGAACACGTCATTTTCGAAACAACTTCTAGAAAAAACCATCGGCATAGATAAGAGACGACATTTACCCAACTTTGCCCCTCAAACTTTTCAGCAATGGTTTAGATCTCGAGGCGATACAGAGACACCCAAAAACCCGAAAGGTATGGTCGTTCTGTTTCCTGACACTACAACTAATTACAATCACCCAGAACTGGGAATTGCGACCGTCAATATTTTGGAAAAACTGGGTTATGAAGTAATCCTCCCGAATTCCCGTTGCTGCGGAAGACCCATGCTTTCTAATGGAATGATGTCTCAAGCAAAAGCGAACGTAGATTTCAACATATCCTCTATTTACCCTTTCGTGGAAAAAGGAGCCAAGCTAGTTGGAATAGAACCAAGTTGTGCCCTTGGCTTTATAAGTGACTTTTCTGACCTTGCATCCGAACCAGAAAAGGCGAAAGAAATCTCTGAAAACACCATGTTAATAGAGGATTTTTTTCTATACGCGACCAAAGAAGAAGACTTTCAATTTACGAACCCACCTCAAAACCAGAAGGTAGTGTTTCACGGTCACTGCCATCAGAAAGCTCTTGTTGGGACAACCTCTGCCATGGAGGTACTTAAAACAATTCCCGGATTGGAGCCTGTAGAAATAAAATCCGGCTGCTGCGGAATGGCGGGGTCTTTCGGTTTTTATAAGGACCACTTTGACATCTCCATGCAAATTGGTGAAGACACTCTTTTCCCAGCCATAAGGGAAGAAAATGACGATGTGATCGTGGTGAGTGAAGGGGTCTCATGCCGGCAACAGATTGAACAGGGAACTCAAAGAAAAACAAAACATCTAGTTGAACTGTTGTCAGACTATATGTAACCAATGTCCCTGTTTATACAGGCCCTTGTTCTGGAATAATTCTGTCAATACTCACCGCCTTATACCCCCTGGTAGATCTTATCCTCAAATTTTCTCCTATCATCAAAATACCAAAAGTGTATGGATCAACTTCTACCCGTTTAGATGATATGTATATGACAGTCCTTTCATTATCATCCAACACTTCTTTTCCTTCCAGAAGTCCCTCTATATAAACGTATGGGGGGCATGAATCCACGAATGAGATCGCCGCATGTGCAAATTTAATAAATGGGAACAAGAAAAAACGAACAAACGACATATCTAGAATATAAAACCTCCATCACGCTACAAAAAACGGGTATATCTTCCTTTTTAATTTCTTAACTTCTAACACAATTAGCCTATTTCTATACTCATGCAATTTTTGACGTGTAAGCAATAATATCTCAAGTAAAGTAAAGTTCTATGGTCATATTGGATTCTTAATTACCAAATCAGCAAAACGGAGAATAGTAACTATGAAAGTCGGTTTTATTGGCGTTGGGTTCATGGGAAAACATATGGCTAGACACATTATTGAGGGAGGTCATGAACTGACTATATATGACATCTCCGAAACTGCCGCTAAAGATTTGGTGGATTTAGGAGCGAAATGGGCCAATAGTCCTAGCATAGTTGCTACTGACAGCGAAGTTATATTCACATCCCTTCCAACTCCACAGGATGTTGAACAAGTGGTGATTGGAGAGGGAGGACTATTAGATGGAGCAGTAGAAGGAACAACGTTTTTCGATTTAAGTACCACTGATCCTGAAACCATAACACGTATTTCTGAGTCAACTTCACAAAAAGGGGTAACCCTTCTCGATGCCCCCGTAAGTGGCGGTACAACAGGTGCCGAAGAGGGAACATTATGTGTAATGGTCGGGGGTGACAAAAGTAAGTATGACAAATATAAGTCTGTATTAGATCTTATCGGAACCCAGGTTGTGTATTGCGGCAATTTAGGTGCGGGCGCTGTCTGCAAGATTGTTAATAACTTAATCGGTATGACTCTTGGGGTTGTATTGTCAGAGGCGTTCAGTCTAGGGGTTAAAGCTGGAGTAGACCCTATGACTCTCTACAATGCCGTCTCAATGAGCTCTGGCGAAACAAGACAAATGCATACATTTCCAACTGGGTTATTCGAAGGAAATTTCGAACCCGGTTTTAAACTTGACCTAGGTTCAAAAGACGTAGGCCTTGCCACTAATTTAGGAAGAAGTCTGAGGGTCCCAATGGAAGTCTCAAATTTAGTGCACCAAAAATATGTTGAAGCACAAAACAAGGGGTGGGGAGGACAATCAACAACAGCAATTGCTAAACTGCAAGAAGAACGTGCTGGAGTAGAAATTAGAAGCCTTGGACTCTAAATCAGAGAAGCTAATGAGAAATGTTAAAAAAGACATTCTCAGCAACGGATTGACGATAATTACGGAAGAAATCCCTTATGTCGAATCAATCTCCATCAACATGGGTGTTAGATGTGGGTCAAGACATGAGGCCCCCGGACTAGAAGGCATGGCCCACTTGGTTGAACACATGCTATTTAAGGGAACGAAAAGCATCCCAAGTCCTTCGAAAATAAGTGAACTCATCGAAATAAGTGGAGGCTCACTTAATGCTGCCACGGACTACGAAACCACCGTTTATTGGTGCCGTGTCTTATCAGAAAAAGCAGAAGAAAGCCTCCAACTACTTTTTCAGTTAATTACAGAGCCTCTCCTCAGACCTGTTGACCTAGAACTAGAACGTAAAGTAATTATTGAAGAAATTAATAGTGTTAACGACTTTCCAAATTCAAGAGCTGATGTGCTACTGGATGAACTAATGTGGCCCGGAACGTCCCTCGGAAGAGATATCGCTGGGACGATTGAGACTGTATCCAACCTATCTCATGAATCCCTAGTGAGATTTATAAAGGAGAAATATAACTCAAATAACGTGGTAATAAGTGCGGCCGGTAACTTGAATCATAATGAAGTCATAGACATAGTAGGACCCATGTCTGAAACACTTAATGTTAGCTCAGACAATATATTTAACAATATTAATTATACAGGTAACAAGCCAACATTCATTAGAGAACGTCGAGTTACAGAGCAGGCACATATTTCAATAGGTTTCCCAGGAACAAGTAGGGACAACGAAGCTCGTTATGCTCTGGATCTTCTTATTGCAATACTCGGGGAGGGAATGAGCAGCCGATTGTTTCAAGAAATTCGGGAAAAAAGAGGATTGGCTTATGACATAGGCGCAGGGACAAGTCATCATGCTGATACAGGAGTAGTAAATATATATGCAGCAGTGGACAGTAAAAAATATAATGAGGCTGTACACGTGATATCAGAAGAAGTCCAGAAATTAAAAACCAACACGCATATTGGAGAGCTCGATAAAGTAAAGTCACTATATAAAGGGCGAATGAAGTTGAATATGGAGAATACAAGATCAGTAGCAACGTGGAACTGCAATCAACTACTCCATGGCAGAGCCAGCGGTTTTCAGTCCCCCGAAGAGTTTATAGAGAAAATTTCACAGGTAGACCTGGAAAATATAAGGAACATTGCATCCCAATACCTATCTGAAGAAGATATGAATGTCGCAGTAGTCGGGCCAGTCAACCCCCATGATGGCCCATACCAAATATAGTAATGGCAATTATTTCCTTGACACTCTTGTAAGCCCATTGCTAACATTTTTCTCTGATTCAAAGGGTATCGGACCGATATCCATATAAATGCCGTTTCCAGTCATAGGAGCGATCAGTTGCCACACGTAAAGTGTCTAAGGTGCCGTGAATGTGGTAGCGAGTACCCAATAGAACCGCTTAATGCTTGCGAGTATTGCTTTGGCCCTCTCGAGGTCGAGTATGACTACGAGTCTATTGCAAAAGCTGTGAGTAGAAAGTCTATTGCAAACGGGCCCGACACAATGTGGAGATATCACGATTTCCTACCTGTCGAAAAGGAGTCAGCGGTTGATATTTCAACTGGGTTTACTCCGCTAATCCACGCCAAAAATTTGGGAACCCAGCTAGGTCTCGACAACCTTTACATCAAGAATGATAGCGTGAACCCAACTTATTCTTTCAAGGATCGTCCAGTTTCTGTAACAACTACAAAAGCTTTGGAATTCGAATTTGAAGTCCTTGCCTGCGTATCAACGGGAAACCTAATGGGTTCTGTGGCCGCTCACGGAGCAAAAGCGGGTATGAAAACAATGGTTTTTTATCCAGCGGATCTCGAACAAGGCAAAATCCAGGGCGCGGCTGTATATGGCCCGACAATGGTCGCCGTCACAGGTAATTACGACCACGCCAACAGGTTTTGTAGTGAGCTTGCCGATAACCACCGTTGGGCTTTCGTCAATATAAACATGAGGCCATTTTACGCTGAAGGGAGTAAAACTTTAGGATATGAAGTCGCGGAGCAGCTCGGTTGGAAAGCTCCCGATCATTGCGTCGTTCCAGGTGCATCCGGGGAATTACACACCAAAATATGGAAAGGTTTACAGGAATTTAATGACCTCGGACTAATAGAAAACCTCAAAACCAAAATGCACCTAGCCCAGCCAGAAGGATGTTCGCCAATCGTAGGAGCATTTGAAACCGGGGCCGGCCATGTGACTCCAGTAAGGCCGGAAACGATAGCAAAGTCACTGGCAATTGGTAATCCAGCAGCAGGACCATATTCCTTGGAAGTGTTAAGGGAAACAAAGGGAACAGGAGTTTCGGCGGAGGAAAACACCATAATAGACGGAATAAGACTCCTCGCAGAGACAGAAGGAATCTTCACCGAAACTGCTGGGGGAGTAGTTATATCTAGTTTGAAAAAGCTAGTCGAACATGGAAAGATCAAGAAAGATGAAGTTACTGTGGCATACGTAACAGGAAATGGCTTAAAAACTATGGAGGCCATGGGGGACTTTGTGACACCTATTGAGACTACACCGGACTATGAAACTTTTCAAACTGCCTTGGCAGCATTCCAGAAGATGTAAGATATATCCCAATGACCACTAAAAGAGTTCGATTTACGTTCCCATCAGAGTTGATAAAAGAACCCGTAATCTACAAGCTTGGAATTGATTTTGAAATCGTCACTAACATAAGAAGAGCTGATGTACGAGATTCAATGGGCTGGGTGGTCTTAGAATTAGAAGGCGACGACGACGTCATACAAAAAGGTTTAGACTGGGTTTCTTCAACTGGGGTAAGAGTAGACCCTGTTGGTGGGGACATCATAGAAGGCTAGTTTACCCCCTCCCCGTAAAATACAAAACTTAATAGAGAGGATAAGAAAATGAGTGCTACTGTCAGAATTCCG
>CEUS01276795.1_pt1 | contig 31396 bp, 33 predicted proteins | sample 427031 | NCBI WGS metagenome assembly CEUS01 (sample SAMEA2622837, study PRJEB7988) | marine metagenome | biome: marine biome (ENVO:00000447); feature: marine epipelagic mixed layer (ENVO:xxxxxxxxx); material: "saline water (ENVO:00002010), including plankton (ENVO:xxxxxxxx)" | depth 140 m | reverse complement strand
TTGCCAGTCTACGAGCCGGAGTCCCTGTTAGTGCTTCAGCAATCACAATCAATCGCTTCTGCTCATCAGGACTCCAGTCAATCGCCTTCGGGGCAGAACGAATCATGGTCGGTTCGGCAGAGACCATCATCGCCGGGGGTACCGAATCAATGAGTCTCATCCCTCTTGGAGGTCACAAACTTTCGCCAAACCCTGCCCTGATGGACGCTTATCCCGATGCTTATCTCTCAACAGGACTAGTCGCTGAGAAACACGCTCGAGATGCCAAACTATCCCGCGAAGAACAGGACGTATTCGCGCTACGCAGTCACCAGCGAGCTGTCGCTGCCATAGAACAGGGGAGATTCAAGGACGAAATCGTACCCCTTTTGGTTAAGACCATCGAACCAGCAACCGGAAGTTCCAAACCAACAACCCACATCGTCACATTCGACACCGACGAGGGTCCACGCAAGGATACCTCGCTCGAGGCACTAGGAAAATTACAAGCAGCATTTCAGGTCAACGGCACAGTGACCGCTGGCAACTCATCACAAATGAGCGACGGCGCTTCTGCGGTTGTAATCACTTCTCGAACCAAGGCGGAGCGCGCAGGTCTTACCCCACTTGCACGATTCGTGACCTATGCGACGGCTGGGATTGAGCCGGAACGGTTCGGTCTAGGTCCGGTACCGGCCATCCACAAGGCTCTGGCTCACGCCGGACTCACACTGCAGGACATGGATCTAATCGAACTAAACGAAGCCTTCTCGGCGCAAATCTTGGCCTGTATGCAAAAATTACCAATCGATCCAGACAGGCTCAACGTAAACGGTGGAGCTATAGCACTTGGCCATCCGCTGGGTTGCACGGGTGCCAAACTAACTACCTCCCTGCTTCATGAACTCAAACGGCGTCAAGGACGCTACGGACTAGTCAGCATGTGTGTCGGAGGGGGTATGGGTGCCGCCGCGATATTTGAACAACTTTCTTGATTCTTTGTTAGTTGATTAACCATGACCAAGACTACTACCACTGCTCCAAACACAGGCGGCGGAATGTGGCTTTTCGAAGACACTACTTCCGGCTCTGTCTTCACCCCTGAGCGCTTGTCTGACGAACACAAGTTAATCGACCAAACAGCTGATGAATTTGTTCGTAATGAAATTTTACCAAGCCATGGTCAGCTCGAGACCAAAGACTGGAAGCTTGCCAGAGTTCTGGTGAATCGGGCCGGGGAGTTAGGACTACTTGGAACGGACGTGCCTGAGCAATATGGAGGTGTAGGTCTCGACAAAGCGTCAACTGTTTTGGTCGGCAGCAGGTTCGGACAAAGCGGATCATTCGGATCCACATTCGGAGCGCACACCGGACTAGCAATTCTCCCGCTACACTGCTTCGGCAGTGATACCCAAAAAGACAAATACCTGGGCAGGCTAGTTAGCGGTGAATGGATCGGAGCCTACTGCCTCAGTGAATCCAGCTCAGGCTCAGACGCACTCGGGGCTAAAACTCGAGCGACTCGCGAGCCTGACGGAAGCTTCGTCCTAACCGGGGAAAAAATGTGGATCACCAATGGAGGATTTGCCGACCTCTATATCGTATTCGCCCAAGTTGACGGTGAACAGTTCACCGCTTTCCTTGTTGAGCGAAATTCACCAGGATTGACCATTGGCCGCGAGGAACACAAGATGGGGCTGCATGGCTCATCCACTACTCCCATTATTCTCCAAGACGTCCGAGTACCATCCGACAACGTACTCCATCACATCTCGAAGGGTCACAAAGTTGCCTTCAACACCCTAAACTATGGCCGATTCAAGTTGGCAGTTGCAGCTTCTGGTAACGCCACAGCCGCAATAGGAGAAGCCACAAAATATGCCGCGGAACGTCAACAGTTTGGCCAACCAATAGCTACCTTCGGAGCGATTAAACATAAACTCGGCGAGATGACAGTCCGAGCCTACGTCGTCGAGAGCATGATCTACCGAACGACGGGTCTATTGGATGCATCTCTCAAGGGTAACGAAATAGCCGATGCCGGACCGCTTCGTAACATCCTAGAAGAACTATCTATCGAGTGCTCGATCCTCAAGGTCGCAGGTAGCGAGATGCTGCACTACGTGCTAGATGAAAACGTGCAGATTCACGGTGGCAACGGGTTTGTTAAGGACTATCCAGCTGAGCGACAGTACCGGGACTCACGAGTCAACCGGATCTTTGAAGGCACTAACGAGATCAATCGACTCCTAATTGCAACGACCTTAGTTCGTCGGGCGCTGAAGGGTACTCTACCGCTCATCTCCGCCGCTAAGCGGCTAGAGGATGAAGTTACAGACCCGCCTACACTCGTAGAAGCTTCAGAGGTACCACTAGCTGAGCAGCGGAGCACAGTCTTGGCATTCAAGAAAACGAGTATTCTAGTACTTGGTCTTTCAATGATGCACTACGGCGACAAATTAGGTGAACAACAGGAATTACTCTCTTGTGTCGCCGACATTCTAATTGACACCTTTGGTGCGGAAAGCGCTGTGCTACGGGCTGACCAAGCTGCCATCGATGCCCCACAGAATCAGCTACTACAAATTGACGCTACATGTGTCTTTGTGAACGATGCTGCTGGACGAATCGAAGCTAATGCTCGTACCGCGCTTGCATCGATGTCAGACGGCGACAGCCTTCGACTTCAGCTCGCCGCATTGAGACGATTACTGAGATTTAGCCCAATAAATACTGTAGAAAAGCGTCGGCGACTTGCAGAAACGACGGTCGAAAGGGGAGGATATATCTTTAGGTAATGGCTCAACCGCAAGCTTGGTAATAAGTAAGAACAGCAACCTTGGAGCAAATCCTACCAATGACGGGAACAGGACATACCTTAATCAGCGGTCTTATCGTGGCAACCCTTGTAGGCTGCACCGCTCCACCGCCCGACGAATCCGGTTGGAACGAAGCTCTTTTGGAAGACCGCCAGTTGAAGGACCAATTCTTTCGAGAGGCTCCAGACACACCGATCCTCCTAGATCGGCGTGGCACATTATTGCCACTTCACTACTATGCCCCAGACTCATCCTACCGGACACCAGCTGCCCTAGAGGTCTCACCGGAACAACCAATATTCAACATTCCAACTTCGACCGGTGTCATCAGACCAATGCAGCGAGTGGGGGTGCTTGAGTTCGCTCTCAGGGGCAAACCAATGCGGCTTTCCGCTCTAGCCGAAACGCCGGTTCGCTCAATCGACTCGCTGTTCATAATGTTTAAAGACCCAACCAACGAGACTGAAACCTACGCCGGGGGGCGTTATCTCGATTTACCACGAACAGCCAGCGGTCTCTATGACCTCGATTTCAATCGAGCTTACAACCCTTACTGTTACTACAACGAGGGCTACGACTGTCCATATCCACCACGTGAGAACTGGCTAGAAGAATCAGTCCCAGCCGGAGAGCGCTTGGCGCCTGGCTATACCGGATTCGGAGCCGGCGTGATACCACCGCCCCCATCCGAAGAAGCAACCCAAACGACCAGACCCAACGCCCTTCCAAATCAACAGTAATTTCTGTGGCACTGTCTGGCGTTATCTTCGACTTCGACGGCGTCCTCTCGGACAGCGAACCCTTACATCTTCGGGCATTCCAAGATGTACTAAAAACGGAGGGTATCACCCTTGCTACTACCGACTACTACGAAAGATATCTTGGTTTTGATGACGTGGCGGTTTTTCGAAATTTGACTACTGACCTAGGCCTGGAGATGTCCGACGAGAGGTTGGCCAAATTAATCCAACTGAAACACAAACACCTCAACGAGCTTCTCAACAAGGGAGGTAGACTATTCCCGGGAGCAGCCGAATGTATCCTTAGAACCGCTACTAAGTTTCCAATTGCCATCGCGTCTGGTGCTCAATCTCACGAAATCGAGACTTTATTGGACAGCGCCAACCTTCGTCATCACTTTCGAGCCGTTATAGCATCAGGTGACACACCTCGTTCCAAACCTTTCCCAGACCCTTACCTCAAAGCTGTGGACCTGCTGCGCGCCTTCGCCAAGAAGAGCGGACACGATCACGATGGCTGTTTTGTCGCTGTTGAAGATTCCAAGTGGGGCATCGAATCCGCGATTAGTGCCGGACTCCGCTGCATAGGCATAGCCCAGACCTATCCACCCAGCGAACTTGCCAGCGCCAATCTGGTCGTCCAAACCATTGCCGACGTGACCTTGGAAACGCTTCATCACGTCTGTGAAACCCCCTAGTCTCGACGTAAACTGCATTCTGTGTGACAAGGAAGTGCTTATGATCGCCCCCCAACGCATATTGCCCGTCGAACTAGTTCGGCAATTCGGTAAGTCGGTTGCCAGCCCAGTCCCTGATCTTGCAGCACCAGCTCTACTTATTGCCCGCCTTGGCTATCCCTGGTTAGACTCGAACCATTACCTCGCTAAACTCGAAAGCATGGGCTCAGCTCTGGCGGACAAATTCACTCTTTCAGACAAACCAAACATGCCCAATGGTCCAATAGACGCCATCAACAAGTACCTCTTTCAGGAACAGGGTTTCTCAGGTAATACGGAGAACTACGACGATCCCAGAAATAGTTTCCTAAACCAAGTGCTAGATCGCCGTACGGGAATCCCGCTCACTTTAGCGGTGGTCTATATTGAGGTGGCACGAAGAGCCGGCATCCGAGTCGATGGGGTCAATTTCCCAGGGCATTTTCTACTTCGTTTCCCGTTTGGACAGGAGCACGACCCTACCAACGCGGTCTTTGTTGACCCGTTTGATGGAGGAAGCGTTTTATCAGAAGCCGACTGTCGGGCACTACTTCGCCGACACGCCGGTGGCACTATGGACTTCGATTCCAAGCTATTGGCACCAGCTACAAAACAGCAAATTCTGACCCGCATGCTTGGAAACCTCAAACGGGTCTACATCGGGATGCGAGCATTCCCACAGAGTCGAGCCGTAACCGATTTGCTGCTAGCTGTGGATCCCTCATCGCTTAATGAGCTAAGAGACCGAGGGTTACTTTCATATCACATCAATGATTATCCTTCGGCTCTTCGCGATTTAGAAACCTTCCTGCAATTCTCAACCCGCAACGAGGAAGGCGAAGATGACAGCCATGAAGAACGCAAAGAAATCTGGACTCACGTAAAAACGCTGCGTCGACGCATGGCAGGTTTGAACTGACCCGATCTCGAGGAAGAGCAACACTGCTGGTCGAGATACCCCCAAGGAAATTCGCCTACCCCCACAATAGTCGCAGCAAGCGACGGTCCTCATTGTCAATCTCCCTGCAGAACCGGAAATCGACCTTTATTGTTTCGCCACCACATAACCGTCTCTCGGAGTCCTGTCTCAAACCCAATCTCAGCTGAGAACCCGAACTCCCTGCGGGCCCGCGTCACGTCAAGCATCCTACGAGGCTGCCCATTGGGTTTCGTAGAATCCCAGACGACACGCCCGTCATATCCCATGATCGCAGCTAATTTCGCTGCAAGTTCAGCGATAGAAATCTCCATCCCAACGCCAATATTCACCGGCTCACCGGTACCATAGCGCTCGGTTGCCAACACAACCGCCCGAGCGGCATCTCTGACATGCATAAACTCGCGTGTCGGAGAGCCATCTCCCCACAAAACAACCTCTTCCTGTCTCGTGTCTATAGCTATATCAAACTTGCGAATAAGTGCTGGAATAACATGACTCGAGTGCGGATTAAAATTGTCGCCTGGTCCATAGAGGTTAACCGGGAGTAAAAATATTCCTGGGAACCCGTACTGCCTACGATAAGCCTGTAGCTGCTCGAGCATCATTTTCTTGGCAAGCCCATAGGGAGCGTTGGTCTCTTCCGGGTACCCATTCCAAAGATCGTCTTCCTGGAAGGGAATCGGCGTAAATTTTGGGTAGGAGCAAATAGTTCCAATGCCAACAAATTTTTTCAGTTTCCCATACCTTCGGCCGGCTTCGATAAGTTCGGTCGCCATAACAAGATTCTCATACAAGTAGCGTCCTGGGTTCTCTTGGTTAGCGCCGATACCTCCGACCACAGCGGCAAGATGAATGACAACATCTGGCTTAAGTTTCAGGTAAAGCGCTTCGACCTGATTCTTGTCACACAGATCAAATTCGGACTTCCCGGTAGGATGCACGTGGTTTTCAGAGACGCCTGCCTCCGCAAGAGCCTCACAAACGTGTCCTCCCAAAAAGCCCCGCCCGCCGGTGACAACAAAGTTGGCGAGCTTCAGATCGATGCTCATGGAGCTTTCCCCCTGCACTCGACAGAATGGGAACTACTGGTCAGGCAGCTTTCCACCCGTCGAGCCTCAAATGAGCCTCTTACCAGAAAAAATCTGAATCGAGGTATTCAGTCAGTTCGGTTATGTAGCGAGCACGATTCATGTGAACCTAATCTGTAACAGTATCCATTCCTAGCTTTCTTCGCTCCTAACTACGGGGCAACCTCTCATGAAACGGCTGAGCTAACGGTGAACACGAAGATCAGTTTCTGTTTTCTTAAGCTTAAGATGGGCTAGGTTTTTCGATGGGAAGATCTTCTCGATCCCCCCATTCCTTCCATGAACCAATGTAATTTTGAACCTTAGGATAGCCGAGCAGCCGCAATGCCAGGTAGCTATGAGCAGCACGATAGCCACCCTGACAGTAAGAAACTACTTGCTTGTCTGGTGTAATACCTGCCGATTCATACAATTCCCGCAATTCAGACGCTGGCTTAAACGTTCCGTCTTCTCCTAGATTCTGGGTCCACTCAATATGCACGGCACCAGGTACCGCTCCACCCCGCTTCGCTCTGACGTTTGTACCGCAATATTCACCGTCACTCCGGGTATCAAGCACCGCGAATTCGTGGGATCCCAAGCATTCAAGAAGGTCTCTCCAAGTCGCTAGCCTCGATGCAACATGTCGAGGCTCCCAAAAGCAACTCTTTGGGGTCACCACATCACGACTCACCGGTCGACCCTCCTGCACCCAAGTTCCAAAACCACCATCCAACTGCCTGACGTCTGAGTGCCCAAATAATTCGAGAAACCAAAATGCTCTCGCAGCCCGGATCCCAGACTGCTCATCATAGACAATGACGCCTCTAGTAGAGTTCACTCCCCGCGAAGCAAAGAGGTGCCCAATCATCCAGAGAAACGCGTCAAGAGGAGCCGGATCAGTATCGATAAGACTGAGCCCAAACAAATCAAGATGGACGGCACCCGGAAGGTGTCCAACAGCAAAAGCTTCAGCCGGCCTAAGGTCCAATAAAATTGGAATCTCTGAACTAGCTTTAATCCGTTCACTTAATTCGCTAGTTGTGATCAAGAGTTGTTGGTTTATGTACCCTTTTGGATTCTCACTAACAGAGGCCACTTTGCTCTCAATTCTGACACGGCTCAGAACCGACGTGTCGAATAAATACAACGCCACACACTCAAGAGCACGGGTTCATGCTGGTCCCTACCACCACTGCCAACCTAACTCCAAGGTAAGCACACCCAAGAGTCAACTGAGTTCCCATTCCAGTCCGTCAGAACGCGCCCTTCCCTCATCACGCAGCTTCATCAAATGAGCCTTCACACTTTCTTCAGCCATTCCCCTCAAACTCCTGTGGAGGCCCTCGTAGAGACAGGATGCTATCCGGTCTGGCCGGCGGATTCCGTCCTGCAGCGCCGCAACAATTTGGTCTTCCCGGCGCTGCCGATGCTCCAGGTATGACTGAAGCAAATTTAACGGTTCCTCTATAGGCTGGCCATGTGCAGGTAGCATACGGGATGGATTCAGTTCCTTAACGCGCCGCAAGGAGGCAAGATACTGAGAGAGATTACCACCACGAGAAACCGGTATAACTACCGAACCGCCATAAACCACCAAGTCTCCTGACCACAGACTTCCACCACGCTCGTCGTAGAAACAGAGATGGTCAGGAGAGTGCCCTGGAGTGTGAACCACACGAAGCGTGCCATCTCCGACTGACACCTGATCGCCATCGGCGAGCGGTCTATAGTCCGTCGGCTGAAGGCGGTCCTGTTCGGGCCATGGCATTTTCTTGAAAATGGCACCAGGCCAACGTTCGGCAATCTTGGGGCAACCATCCACATGGTCTGCATGGGCGTGGGTTAAGAGTAATTGGGCTAGAGGACTAACACCCAGGGCACCAGACAAGGCGCTTAGGTGAGCCTGAACCCCCGTTGCCGCGTCCAACAGGGTGGTGAACTCTCCGGAGATCAGGTAAGTATTGGTACCAGTACCGGTAAATGGACCAGGGTTGAATCCAGGAATCAGAATGGTATGCAAGATCGAAAATCTCGGATTCTTGAAGCAATGATCATGTGGTCCATTTTGCTGGAGCCACGAAACCGGTGACAATTATATCTGTGTCGAATTCTAGCAATCTCGTCGAAAAATTCACAAGCGCGGAACGTGTCGCCCTTGATCCGTATTTTACCAATCTCGACAGAGGGATTTTTGCACTACGAAATCTCCCAGAAGTAGTTAAGGGAGCCCTGTTCGCACGATACTCCAGGTCGACAAAATCGATCCGACGGCTTTTTCTAGATGAATTCCTGGACACTGTACCAGTCCAAACAAAAGCCGCTGTTCCAGGTCTAGGACGAGCCGAACAGTTATACGAGCGGGTCTTAGGAGATTACGGAGACGACTCAGTAGCGCAACTCGGAGGCGCCCACATCGCCTGTGAAGGGGTATCAAACGTCCTGACAAAAGTCCTCGAGAGAGGTCGACTAATGGCCTACTTGGAACAGTCGACTCGATATGTCCCTTACACAGACAAGCCTGGTGGACGGTGGAAATACCTTATACCAGAGGAACTCAAATCGCTCCAGCTACGAGAACTTTACTCTGCTACTCTTGACGATGCCTTTTCAACATACGCGCGTTGGTTCGAGCCGGTTCAAGAGCATTTTCGAAAGCAATATCCGAAGCAAAGCGGAGACTCAGACGGCGTGTATCGATCGGCCATCAGAGCCAAGGCACTCGACACATTGAGAGGATTACTACCGGCCGCTACAAAATCGAACGTTGGTATTTTCGGTTCCGGTCAAGCGTTCGAACAACTACTTTTGCGCATGCGTGCACACCCATTAGCAGAAGCTCGTGACTGCGCTGATCAAATCCTCTTAGAATTACGCACCTTAATACCGGCTTTTCTCACGCGGGTCGACCGAAAAGAACGAGGGGTCCGGTGGAGCCGCTATCTCCACGACACCCAGCAAGCAACAGAGTCTATCGCGCAACGCTTGCTCAGCGCAGAAGAACCAGAACTGAGTTCTGAGGTGAGCTTAACCGACTTCGACCCAGACGGAGAAACCAAGGTCATAGCATCCGCGCTGTACGAGTCCACCCATCTTTCAGACACCCAGTTGCTGGCAGTCGTACGCCGCCTCAGCGCTGATGACCGGACAGCAATACTCAAGGCCTACACGGGGGACCGGGCCAACCGGCGGCATCGGCCAGGACGGGCATTCGAACGAACAAACTATTGCTTCGACCTTCTCTCAGATTACGGTGCATTCCGAGACCTGCAACGACACCGACTTCTGACCATTGAATGGCAGGAACTGTCGACAAAACACGGCTACACCGAACCGCTGGCCATTGCCGAAATTGGGGCGACGGAAGACTGGAAACGGGTAATGGACCGCACCAGCGAATTACACAGCGTCTTAAATCAAGAATCATCAACTTTGGCTCAATATCCGGTACCCATGGCTTACAAAATTCGTTATCGCATGCAGGTGAACGCCAGAGAAGCCATGCATATGATCGAACTTAGAACCTCTCCTCAAGGTCATCCATCCTATAGACGGGTGTGCCAACAAATGCACCGTCTTATCGCCGAGCAAGCCGGCCACACGGCCATTGCAAATGCGATGACCTTTGCTGATCATTCGGAGATTGAACTGGAACGACTTGGTGCTGAACGAGAAACCGAACGGCGGAAAGGTTTAGGCAGATGATTCCACCCAGAGCACACAGGCTCACATGAGCAATCATTCATTCTGTGCCTTGGCCCAATAGCGAGAGTATTCTTCAAGAAAGGTCAAACTATCAAAAGCCTTCATCCGATCAAAGAACAAGACGCCATCAAGATGGTCGGCCTCATGTTGGATAACGCGAGCCGGAAACCCACTAGCGGTCAAAGATATAGCATGCCCATGGCGATCAAGAGCCTTGACCCGGATATCGGTCGATCTCGGCACCCTAGCCCTAATACCCGGTATGCTCAAGCAACCCTCCCAATCTTCTTCGACTTGGGAACCAACCGGGGTAATCTCAGGATTGATGATAACCACTGGAGACATTTCTATATCATCATCGTCGACGCCTGCGACGAATAACCTGATGCTCTCGTGCACTTGGGGACCTGCGAGACCAATACCTTGACTGTCATGCATCGTCTCAAACATGTCGTCTATGAGCGACTGGATCCTCGGCGAATCTATCTCACTTCGATCCAGTGGTCGCGCCTGCTGCCTGAGAATAGGGTGTCCCATCTGCGCGACCTTAAGAATTGACATCTCTTCCAATTATACGTCGACCGATTAGCAAGCACACCTAACCCATCGTAAGGAAAATCCTCGTATAACCCCATCAAAGGCTAAAATAGGGCTACCTCAAACCCATGCATGACTGTGACACCAATTACCGCCACTGTCCGCGCTGTGGCCAAGAATTAGCAGCGAAGCGACTTAAACCTACCGAGCCAGAACGACTCGTCTGCAAGGCATGCACCCATGTGTTCTATCTAGATCCCAAGGTCGCTGTCGGCACTATCATCACCACGAAGAATGGACAGATAATCCTGGCACGGCGAGCCATTCAACCAGGCTACGGGCGCTGGGTATTCCCGGGGGGGTATGTTGACCGCGGTGAGTTGGTGAGCGAGGCCGCCGTCCGCGAAGCACGGGAAGAGGCTGGAGTCGAAGTTCACCTCGATGGATTAATCAACATATACTCCTACGTGAATCAAACAGCTGTCATCATCGTTTACGCAGCCACTGCAACTGGTGGTGAACTTCAGCATGATGATGAGAGTCTCGAAATTGGTACATTCACTAAAGCAAGAATCCCGTGGCACGAGCTAGCTTTTCAAAGCACACATGATGCCCTACGCGACTTCTATGCCGGTCTAGTGTATCGACACTGTCGCTAAACCAAGCCTTGCTGGCAAGATCAACGAAGGGAAGGGTCACAACCTTGCTTCTGACGCCTGTCGTTGTTCGAACTGCCGCACGGAAGAGGTCGGAAACCGAATATCCCGCCAGACGGCATTCCTGGCAGCTTCCTCCACCAACTCATCAACTGGCAACCCGGTTTCTGCTGCTTCAACCTGGACACTACGAGCCTTCGTCGCCGGATGCTTCGGGGTAAAAAGGGTGCAACAATCTTCATCTGGAATAATGGAGATCTTATAGGTACCAAGGCGCCGCGCCGCACCGACGATCTCATCCTTGTCCATACCCACAAGAGGCCGTAGCACTGGTAGCGAAGTAACAGAACCTATAACCGCAAGATTTTCGAGCGTCTGAGATGCAACCTGGCCAACAGCTTCACCGGTAACCAAGGCAGACGAACCACTAGCACGTGCAATTCTCTCGGCAATACGCAGCATCAACCTCCTGTAAATGACAACGCGTAACGGCGGCGGTACCGCCAATACAATTTTTCTCTGAATGTCACCAAACGCTACACAATAAAGACGTGTTTCTAGTTGATAACGCGTCAATAATTCAGCGATCTCGTTGACCTTGTCCTGTGAGGTATGTGACAAAATTGGGTAGCTGTGAAAGTGGATAAGCCGTACTCGGCAACCCCGCTTGATCAACCGATAGGCAGCCACGGGCGAATCGATTCCACCAGACAGAAGGCATGCAACCCGACCGCTGACACCGCTTGGAAGGCCACCGACGCCGGGTTCCTTCGTCATAGAGCAAAACGCCCACTCGCTGAGAATCTCCACCCGGACAGTCAACTCCGGCTGCTCCAAATCAACATCCCAACCTCGAGCTGTCTTTATGCGGTAACCCAGTTCGCGTTCGATCTGCGGTGATGTCCAAGGGAAACGTTTGTCAGCCCGTTTGGCCGTCACCCGAAAACTACCGGCCTCCAACTCTGCCAACTCCCCCAGTACAGCGTCGGTAATCGCATCGAAATCACAGCGAGTGCGGACAGCACGAAAGAAATTGGCAATGCCCGGTAACCGAGACAATCGGTGACGCAGCTCTGGCCAGTCCTCATCAGAGACCTGGTACAGCTCGATCCGACCCATGAGGGCCCTCACTTTGATGCCCCTCAAGCCCTCTACCACAGCCCGTATATTGCTGACCAGGCGCTCGACAAACCACGGCCTATTCCGCCCTTTTAGTGCGATTTCTTGGTAATGAACAATGACTGAACACATCGGCATCGAAGGCTTAGAGATCCCTAAACTCAACTGGTCAACTCTAGAGCAACCTTGGCAGCCTTGTGCCCACTCATAACCGCGCCTTCAATGGTAGCGGGGAGACCGGTGTCAATCCAATCTCCAGCGAGCAAAAAGCCGGGTAAAGCTGTTTCGGTCTTTGGTCTTGGCGGTTGCCCTGGCGCAAGAGAGAAAGTAGCCCGAGGCTCACGGACCACGGTGGCTCGATGAACAGTAGCTCCTTGGGCAGCCGGAAGGGCTTTCCGAACTTGCTCTATCGCCAAGCTTACGATTTCCCTATTTGGGAAACGACTGACTGTAGCGGCATCGCTGGAAACCAGAGACAAATGTGACGTGTTCTCCCCGAACAACTGGCGTTTGTCGAACAACCATTGTATCTCTCTACCAGGAAAGCCGATAAAAGGAACGTCGATGACCGGCCTATCAAGCCAAAGATTCACGGTAACAATAGGGGACGGGTTGGTGGCCTCGGCTGCAGCACATATCTCTTGCAGGGATACCGGTGGCCCATCCGGAAACAGGTTCATCAAAGAAAACCACGGAACAGCAGCAATAATCACTGGAGCCAGAAACCGATCACGCCCCACTGCAACCTCGTGGACACCAGCATTGTTGACAGGAACTAGACCTGCAGTTCCCGTTCTAACTTCACCCCCATGGGACTCGATGAAATTCCTAGCCGGCCTCGTATAGAATTCCTCAAGCGGACGAGTAGGCAAGGCGACTCCTGAATCTGAAGGCTTCTCTCCAATAAGCTTCGCCAAAGTGTTAACAAAGGTAGGCGCTGCGGCCACGCTCGGGCTCTGGTTTAAGGCTGCAAGAACAAGAGGTTCCCATAGTAATTCGCACAGGCGAGGGGGCTGACCGTATCGAAGAAACCAATCTTGAACCGTCTCAAGTGGTGAGGCCGGCACACTTCCAAAAAATCCGCCGCGCCGACATCTCGTAAGCGCTAGAGGTGGAACTACTTTGAAAATAGCAGTGCGGTCACGGATGCTAAGGGCGTCCCACTTGAGCAACCCAGCTATTAAATTTAACGGCGGAATAAACAAAGGACACACCAAACGGTGACGGCAACCATCTACATCAATGGAGCTAATGTCTAGCTTGGTTTGCAAGTGCAAATGGTGGTCAGAACCAATTCGTGCTAGAAACCGACGCGTTTCCCTATAACAACCAAATAACACATGCTGGCCGTTGTCGACCAACTCGCCAGTTACTCCGTCGCGGAATGAAGTGGCACGCCCTCCCAAACGGTTGGATGCTTCAATCACGATAACCCGACGACCACACTTCGCAAGAGCCACAGCCGCACTTAGCCCTGCAAAACCAGCACCAATAACAATGATGTCATGTGTCTTAGTGACCTTCACATCCGAACCATCGTCCTCAGCCAAATGCCAGCTGCGATCAAGGCTCTATGGATACGAGACACTCGAATCACTTTTGAAAACACGTCGTAGTCAGACAACTCAATCTGCCTAAGAATGGAGAAATATATTCCTCCCATGATCTCAGCTGCTACAAGCTGCCGACGGTCAACAGCAGGTAACAATAATCGAGCTTTACTATAAAATTCTCTCGCCCTTTCACATTCGAAACGCAGAAGTGATGCAACTTTGTCAGAACACCCTTTCTGCAAATCTTCTTCGGTACAACTAAAACGCTTGAGGTCTTCAGTTGGCAGATAGAGCCGACCTACACGGAGGTCCTCCTGAAGATCCCTGATTATGTTGGTCAACTGAAGCGCAACACCAAGAGCCACGGCATAGTCACGGGCAGCCTGGTCACGATATCCAAATATCTCGATACACAGGAGGCCGACCGCCGACGCGACACGACGACAATATTGGTAGAGGTCTTCGAAAGTTCGATAGCGTCGCTTCACGATGTCCATTTCTACACCATCGATAAGTTCTTCGAACAAACAGCGTGGCAGTCTAAAACGGCTGACGTGGGGCTTTAAATTAATACCTTGCGGAGTTACGGGAGACCGAACGGTGTAGCAGGCTGCAAGTTCATCCCGCCACCACAGCAACTTATCGGTTGAAGACCCATCGCCTTGCTCTGCCGACTGACAATCCACAGCATCATCTACAGCGCGGCAAAAATCCCACACTGCCGTTATAGCGCGACGCTTCTCGGCTGGTAGTACAAGAAAGGAATAGTAAAAATTTGTGTTACGAGCCACGGGTCACCCACGTCGCCACAGCAAGGTCTTCCAAAACATTAACAGACCATCACGCAAAGCGAGGGTAGGTCGGTCGACAAACACATCGAATTCCGCCGCTTCCAACCGGTCGAGAATACGAAGCCCTCCGCACCATGTCATCCGTAATTCCATCGCCAAACGCCCATGAACCCCGTCACAAACCGATCTTCCTTCGTTGAAGAGTATCCTGGTTCTCCCCGCCACGAGTCGCATGGTCTCCCGCCAGGCTGGAGTTAGGCGCCCCCTCGCCAGATCGCTCGCCTGCGCACCACAGGTCGCTTGATCGTCAGATGGAACATAAACCCGACCGACATCGTAATCTTGCTTCAAATCTTGCCAGAAATTTGTGAGTTGTAGAGCTGTACACAAGCTATCCGATGTCCGATCGAGATTGGGGTCGGTATAACCAGCAACACGTAAAACCAGACGACCTACTGGATTTGCCGAGCGTCCACAGTAATCGAGAAGCTGGTTCCAATTCTGATAACGGTGCACCAAGACATCTTGCCTGAAAGCGCTCAGCAGACTCTTAAAGAGGCCGACTGGCAACTGGCAGACCCTTATCGTATTTGCAAGTGCAAGAAACAACGCACGACAGTCTACCGACCTCCCAAGTTTTTCGTCACATCCTGTATCTGCGGTAATCGTCTCCTGCACTCCACGATGGTGACTCAAGCTATTAGCGAGATAGCGCTCCCAAACATAAAGGCGGCGGAGACGCTCGTCAGGGTCTTCGATTCCCTCGTCTGCCAAGTCATCAGCAGTCCTGGCAAAGGCGTAGATCGCAGCGATATGTGGTCGCATCGACCTAGGCAAGAGCCAAGACGCAACTGGAAAATTTTCGTAATGACCGCGCGCTAACTTGGTGCAAACCTCGTAAGCCGCATCGAGTTCTACACTGTTCGAAGACAACACATTCCCCAAACCTCTTAGCCCAATCTAGTTAACCTAATTATCTTAAATCAAGCAACTGCCCCCATTTAGAGCAGATACCGAAAGCTCGAAGGTATGGAGTCATCCCCAGATTCCGATCCACAAGACTTATACCTTCAGCTACCACTGTCGGTCTACGATATTGAACACTGTCCGTGACACCCAACCAAGCTCATCATCCAGAATTAAATAGGATTCCAGATTAAGTCGCTCTTCAAAATTCTACCGTTTTGCTAGCATTGAATCATGCGAGACGCTATCGCTGGACTATTCGCGCTGGGCCTTCTCATCTTTGCACTTGGTTTAATGTCGACACTCCGGTTTCATCAAAGATCCCGAGAACGACGGCTATACAAGCTATCCGTCAGTGGCCGGTCAGTTATTGCTGAGATACCGGCGAAAAACAGCCTAGAACTATTCACGTCTGACAAAGACCATTTTTTCTGGCGTGAGAGCACGATCCACAAGGAACAGATTCTACTTGTTAGAGTACTCATCAACGGTTCTCCACTAACCTCCTACTTCTCTAAGCGACATCAGTTTGAAGAACAAGGTGATTCCGGCTCATTCGCCGATCGCCCGGAAGGTATAGCACATGACCGCTGGGACATTCTGATTCGCACCCCAATCTGCGACACATTGATCGAATGCGGCAGCATCCGCGAACGGGTCTCCCAAGAGCTAGCACGGCGCGTGTTCGACACCGTTAAAGTCGACATGGAACGAAGAGATGCCGCAATCAACTAAACATGGAGACCTACCACACCTCCTCCTTGAACCCAGCTCTGGCGTTAGCCACCCGAGACACAACAAACAGCCAATCTGACAAGCGATTCACGTATACCAAGAGCTCCGTCCCGACTACATCGGCACCGAGACCAACCATTCGTCGCTCAGCTCGCCGGCAAACGGCCCTAGCCAAGTGCAACGTCGCAGCGCCCCTGCATCCCCCTGGCAAAATAAATTGGCTTAACGGTGTCAACTCACCCTCAAGACGGTCGATCCACTCTTCAAGCCTCCGCACAGCAGTCTCGTTCACCGTTACTTCTCCGTGATCTACAGCGCGGACATTCGGATCAGCCAGTAACGCCCCCAATGAAAATAACTCACGCTGAATCTGGAGAACCATATCTCCAAGGTCTGAATCGAGCCCCACACCAAGCGCCAGTCCAAGACACGCATTGAGCTCATCAACTTCACCGTAGGCTTGAACACGAGGCTCTGCCTTTGAGACCCGTTGGCCGCCGAGTAAGCCAGTTTCTCCAAAATCACCGGTTCTCGTATATATCTTCACATATCGATTATAGTGACGGGCTGCAATCATGGAATCATCTTCTTCGTCCAGGCGACCCAATACTGCTCCCCAGAAGACAAAGCTCCCACCACCCCCACTACGTCGAAGATTCCGACGTCGACTATTAAAATGGTATGGACAGAATGGTCGAGACCTTCCCTGGCGACACACTCGGGATCCCTACCGTGTTCTTGTCTCTGAGGTGATGTTGCAACAAACCCAAGTCGACCGTGTCCTACCCAAATATAGGGAATGGCTTGACAAATACCCGTCGCTAAAGGCTCTAGCTGCTGCCCATCCAGACGAAGTTGACAGCACTTGGCGTCCCTTGGGGTACAACGCTCGGCCAAAGCGGCTTCACTCTATCGCCAAAGAGGCCGTCAACACACACGGGGGGAAGCTACCCTCAGATGAGCAAACACTCCGCTCATTCAAGGGTATCGGCGCATATACGGCTGGTGCCGTTCAAAGTTTCGCCTTCGGTCGCCGTGCTCCCATCCTAGATACTAATGTTGCCAGGGTTCTTTTTCGAGTGTTCATCGGCTATGGATATCGGAAAGATACGGTTACCCAAAAGCGCCTCTGGACCCTGTCAGCAACGCTTCTTCCACGTAAAAATGTGTACGATTTCAACCAAGCTTTAATGGACTTCGGTGCGCTCGTATGCACGGCACGGAAGCCCCGGTGTCTAATCTGCCCAATGAGTCCAATCTGCGAAGCTTACCCGTTCAACCTTGATCATGAACAGGTTGTGCAACACCGATCATGAGTAACACTAAAGCACCGACCGTGGTAATTGCAGCGGTCATCGAACGCAGTAATCTCATTCTTGTCACACAGCGGGTCACTGGCACTCACCTCGCTGGCTACTGGGAGTTCCCCGGCGGAAAGTTAGAAGGCGGGGAAACGCACCAGGGATGCCTTAAAAGGGAAATACAGGAGGAGTTGGATGCGTCCATTCTGGTTGAAACACGACTGCATTCAACCATTTTCACCTATCCAGAATATTCCATTGAGTTGCACTTCTATCGTTGCCATCTTAACAATGACCCGACGCCACAACTGGGTCAATCGCTTCGCTGGGTTTCGCGGTCAGATCTTAAGAGGCTGAAGTTCCCACCAGCTGACCTCGAACTCATAGAACTATTGACAACCAGTTGACAAAATCAGGCTAGCCGGACCTAGGTAATTCCAAGAACGATCCCGAAGTGACGACTACAGGGATTCGCTGGTCTACCCCGAGGACTACCAACTTTGTGCCAACCTCAGCCAATTCCCGGACGACATAGCCGAGAGCGATTGGCCGCTCAAGTGCAGGGGAAGAAGCTGTGCTCGTAAGGGTTCCGACCACCTTGTCGCTCGGATCGTCCGGAGTCGTCAACACCGTTCCAGGTGGTGGTGTGACATCGCTTTGCTTAAAAGACAGGCCGACTAGTCGACGTGCAACCCGGCCTTGACCGCGATGTAGGATCCGAATCACCACCTCCTGCCCAACATAACACCCCTTCTCCAGACTAATAGCACGGTCCTGAATACCCGCTTCCAGTGGAATAGTCTCCTGATTCATGTCGGCGGGAAACACTGGACGCCCAGACTCAAGCCTGAGGAGATCGAAAGTCTCGACATCAAGAGCTTTAGCTCCAGCCTGCCTTAAGGCATCGGCGAGAAAAGGGGATCTTGGGCTCTCGACGTAGACTAAAAATCCGACCTCACCAATTTCATCGCTTCGGACAACCACGACCGGAGTACCAGAGAATTCACCCGAGAAGTGCCGGTACTCCTTGAGATTGGACAATTCACCAGCTCCCAATTCGGTTATCCCGAAACCTTCGACAAGCCTGATCACCTCGCTGACGATGCGGGCCGCCTCAGGACCGTAGAGCCCAAACGCCGTCCACGTCCGAGTCCGATCTTCAACAGTAACGTTTTCCATGAAGACAAATTCCCGGAGCCGATCAACCAGCATAGTGGTACAGCTTGAAGAAACATCGAGGAACAGTGCTTCCCCAAGGTTGATGACAGAGAGATCAGCCAGCATACGGCCCTGGGGAGTAAGGTAAGCAGCATAGCAGCCATAACCAGACTTAAGCGAGGCAATATCATTAGTCAGCAAGCCCTGCAAATACGAAACTCTGTCTTCACCAGCAACTACAATTCGTCCACGGCTAGAAAAATCGATTACCCCGGCAGTCCGCCGGGCGGCGTGATATCCCTCTAGTATCGACATCGGTAGTTAAATCCTATGAACTCTATCCTTGGCGAGAATAGAAGCAGGCTCCGTCTCGTCTCTGAAGAAGACGTGGGGAACCAAATCGTTAACATGTAGCCATTAGTGATATGCTCAACAGAATGCGCGCTCCTGCGTATTTTACCTTTGTCGTGGCGGTGCTGGTCGTAGATTCGTTAACCGCTCAATCGCTAATCTCCACGACCGAGAGTTCAGCAACGTCTGGTGTCTCTCTAAGACCGGCATCGCGCAAATTCGAGCAGACAAAGGTCAGACAGCGACCTACGGGGCTGACCGTCCGACCAATCGGCAACACTAGGCAAGGTGTCAGCCATCCCGGCGACCAAAACGTGAGAGTAGCGGCAAGGGGCTTCGCTTTGTCGGCCACCCTCACAGTTCCGGTCAACCAACCTCGGCCACCGGCAGGCTGGCCTGCAGTTCTGCTGATACCTGGTTCTACCGCGCCAGACCGAGACGGCACATTGTCCGGAGTGCCAGTACTCGGCCGGTTGGCAACCGTACTTACCGAGGCGGGTTTTCTTACAGTCCGATACGACCGCCGAGGTGTCGGACAAAGCGGAGGTCGACCTGAATCAGCCAAGATTGACTCTTATGCCGACGATGCCAGGTCGATGGTGAGATACGTCAACGACCGGAACGACATCAACCGAGACCGAATCACTGTTCTGGGTCATGCGGAAGGCGGTTGGACCGCCCTCATGGTAACCGCTCAAGAGAACCTAATAGACAACCTTGTGCTCATTGGCACACCAAGCACAACAGGGTCCGAACTCATCATGGAGCAACAACTCACGGCCCTACAATCCCTCGGCATGTCCAGCAACGAGCGTACAGAGAGGATCGCTCTCCAACAAAGCATCCTCGATGCCGTGATGGAGCATCAGCCGTGGACAGATATTCCCGAACAGATACGCCGCCAGGCTCAGACGCCCTGGTTCAGGAGTTTCCTCGAATTCGATCCAGCGGACACCATCCGTAGGACTCGTCAACCGATCCTAGTCATACACGGATTGGCCGATCGCCATGTTTCTCCACACCACGCGACGCGACTAACTGAACTTGCAAGCCTAAGGCAACGTGGTGCATTGGTCGAGAAGGTTCTACTAAGCGACCTCGACCATACCCTCGTAGAAACAGGCCCAACTGCCGCTGGATCACCTCAGAACCCGCAACAGATGCCGGTAGCACCATCATTGATCGAACCTTTGGTCCGCTGGCTGCAGGAGATTCCTTGAGATCTATCGAGAGATGAACCGAGTAGAAAATTTCGCTTTACATTTCGCGATATAGTGAGGGTTAGGACAGTAGCAATAACGCTTTCACCGGAGCCGGCACGTTGGCAGCAATTATGTGGGTTTTGAAGTCTGAGGATGCAGGTCTTGGTGGGCCATACGTGTTCAGAGTCACCGCTGAGCGTGCCCGAACGCTCGGCAGAGGGCCTCAAGCCGATTTCATAATCGACTCCCCTCTTATTTCACGTGTTCATTGCCGCCTAGTTGTCATCAACAAAGAGCTGGTCGTAGAGAACCTCGGGAGTACAAATGGCATCTTCATCAATGGTCGCCAGGTTGAACGCTCAACCTTACACGCTGGAGACAGACTCAGGGCCGGACGCATAGAATTTACAATCTCGACCGACTGATATGCAGTCAAGAACCAACAACTCTAAACTGCTGGCCTGAAATCTCATGGAAGTCCCTCCATCAACCCCGAGGTCTTGAAGGGCGAATCTCGATACGACTGGGAAGACTACGCGACGGATGCCTGAGCAGGTCGATGATGGCTTGGGCAACGTCAGTCGAAGACAGTTTCCAAGGCTCTTCAACCGTCTCTCCCTGGCCGGCGAATCCAGTATCTACCGATCCAGGCAACACACAACTGACCCTGATTCCGTCGTGACGAACCTCCTGCATCAGTGACTCTGTGAACGCGTTCAGCCCAGCCTTAGAAGCACAGTAAGCTGCCCCACCTGCAAAAGGATGCTTCCCGGCCAAGCTACTCACATTTATGATCCAACCCCTCCGCTGCTTTTTCATCACTGGAATCGAGGCTCGACAGCAATGAAAGACACCGGAAAGGTTGGTCTCGACCACCTCTCGCCAATCCTCAACCGTCAGCTCAGACACCGAGCGAAATCGCCCAACACCAGCGTTATTTATAAGAATATCCAGTCCGCCAAATTTCTGAATGGCGGACTCAACCATTCGCTGAGCTTGCTCAGGTCGAGTCACATCAGCAACCACTCCAGCAACATGCCCAGCTGCCGAAATCCCAATTTCGGACTCAACACGGCTCACTGCTCGGTCAAGAGTGTCTTGTGAGCGTCCACAGACCAGGACATTACCGCCTTCCGAACTGAAAGCAATGGCCGTGGCTAGTCCGATTCCACGTGACCCTCCCGTCACTATCGCTGTCTGACCATCAAACCTAGATGTGTTTGTCATGGTAAATGTTATTTATTGCCAACATAACCTTACAACAAGTCAAGGCTTCAACAGGAGGAGTCGAACTACAATGACTAGGCTATGTCAGTTGTCGCCATCCTCGGTGCTGGCACCCTCGGCGGTGCACTAGCCCACAAATTGGCTGAAAGAAACAAAGTCGGCGAAGTCCGCCTAATTGACCCCACGAGAAACATCGCTACAGCCAAAGCCCTAGACATACAGCAAGCCACCCCCCTGAGCCGATGTGCCACCCGCATCGTCACAGGTGGAATTGACGCAGTCGTTGGCGCCACTGTCATAGTCGTAGCAGACCCTGCCAATCGGCCTAATAATAAGTGGCCCAAAGAGGCTGCACTTAATTTGCTCGCCGAAGTCGCCCAGTTAGCCAACTTCGCCCCAATCGTATGCGCCGGCACATCAGACGGCCCTCTAATCGCTAGCGCCGTGCATCAGCTCGGGATCAACAGGAAGCGAATTTTTGGTACGGCTCCAGCTGCAATGGTGTCAGGCCTTAGGGCTTTAGTCGCACTTGAGGCCGACGTCTCCCCTAGAGACGTCACAATCCACATAATTGGAGCACCGCCATTACACACCGTTGTTCCGTGGAGCAGTGCTACTATTTGCGGGTACCAACTAGAAAAATCTCTCTCGGCTAATCAACTAAAGAAGTTACGCAGTTGTGTCGACAAATTGTGGCCACCTGGCCCTTATACATTAGCTTCGGCAACAACTCTGGTTGTTGAAACGCTCACTCTGGGTAGCTTGAAGCGTGCGTTCACCTGTTTCATTGCCAGCGAATCCCATGCAGCCACACATGCCCTTGCGGCCTACGCGACCCTTGGCACAACTGGCATCTCTGCTGTGATTGAGCCGAGATTGACACAAATTGAGCGAGTTCAACTCGAAACCGCTGTCTCTAAGATCTGAATCACACCATTTCTAGGCCATGACCACTGACACTACCGCTAAGGTTTGGTTGAATTCGTCGGCCGAACACAAATGCAAATTCTCTAGAAATTGAAGCCTCGAGTCGATCCAAGGATGGCACCGGTCGGACAAGACACTCAAGAGAAGTAACACCGGACCCAACCAAACCGCAAGGCACGATAAGGCGGAAGTGTTCTAGGTTTGTCGTCACGTTTAGGGCAAACCCGTGGCTAGCAACCCAACGCGACAACCTCACACCGATAGCAGCCAACTTAGCCTCTCCCACCCATACACCTGTTAGGCCTGAACGCCGTCGAGCCTTCACACCATAGGATGCTACTGTTCGGATAAGCACTTCCTCAAGGTCACGAACATATCGATGAACATCGCAACGATCAGGCCGGAGATCAATGATTGGGTAACCAACCAGTTGACCGGGACCGTGGTAGGTCACATCTCCGCCGCGACGCACCTCGATAACCTCGATACCATGTTCGCGCAATTCAGCCGGCGACGCCAAAATGTGATTGGTTCCACTCCGACCACTCACACCTACCGTAATTACCGGTTGATGCTGTAGTAGCAAGAGCTGGTCTGGCAATTGCCCTGCCTGCCTAGCCGCAACCAAATTTCTCTGGGTTTCAAGTGCTGTCTGATAAGAGACCAGTCCCATCGACTGAACCTCTAGTTCACACCGTTCGATTCCAATAGAACTATTGCTTGAATTTCCGCTCGTCGAATGGTCAGTCTCCCCCATTAAACGAAGTACTCAGGCACGGCCTGATACGGCTGAATTTTCCTCTAGAGATGTCTTAATCTTTAAGAGAAATTGGTCGGCAATCGCACCGTCTATTAATCGATGATCAAAACCAAGTGTCATAAAGGCCCTCAGACGAACAACAACCTCATCTTCGACTACCACAGGCCTATTCTCAATTGCACCAACACAGAGAATGGCCGCCTGCGGCTGATTGATGATTGGCAGCCCAAAGACAGACCCGAAACCACCTGGGTTGGTGACAGTGAAAGTTCCCCCTTTGACATCTTTTGGTAACAACTGTTTCGAACGTGCTCGGACCGCTAGTTCTTTAATAGCAATATCAAGCTCATCGATACCTAGCCGGTCCGCCTGCTGTATCACAGGAACTATCAGGCCCCAGTCCAACGCTACTGCAACCCCTACATTCACTCGGTCGTGGTATATAACCCGATCACCGTCAACCGACGCGTTTATCACCGGAACAGCAATCAACGCATCAGTTACAGCCTTAACGATGTAGGCGAGATACGCAGGAGCAGGTCCCGATGTCGATCGCTCCGCCCTAAGGGAAGCAACTCTCGAAAAATCAACTTCGAAAACTGTGTGCGCATGTGCCGCCCGTCGCCGGCTCTCGACCATCTGTTCAGCAATGCGCTGCCGCATCACGCTCAACGGCTCAACTCTGTCACCGGCGGCAAGCTCCACGGCGGAACTCGTTTCCCTGATATTCCAGGGAGGCTTATTCTGAGCCTCCATATATGCCAGCACATCTGTCTTCGTGATTCGCCCAGCAGTACCCGTGCCAACAACCGACGACAAATCGATATCATGTTGGGTGACAAGTCGACGAACAGCCGGGGACAGGCGCCCAACACTCGATCCACGCGATTCCGCGTCTGGCACCAAACCACCGCCAGAACCCTGTTCAACTTGGCTGGACGAGTTTTCAGGGATCTCGCCCCTTGCACCAATCACGGCAACCACCGAGTCGACAGGAACGGTCTCACCGACCTGTACACGGATCTGAAGAAGCACACCACCTGACGGCGATGGAATCTCAGCGTCGACCTTATCAGTAGAGATTTCGAAGAGTGGCTCATCCCTATCGACGTTGTCTCCGACTTTCTTCATCCATCGCACAACCGTACCCTCGGCGATCGACTCACCCATCTGGGGCATAAGAACGTCGTTTGGCATCAACGGTACTCCAGGACAAGCCTACGAAATAGCAAGAACTGGCAATTGTCCACACCTGGGCACAATCCTTGCCTCGATGACACGAAATCCAGAAATGGACATTAACAACAAAAAGTCTAAGTCAGTGAGCCTCTATAACCCAGTAATCTAGCTACTACCTCTGACATTCAAGAGGTATTGACCTGATCGAGAGAAGGCACCCCTACTACGGATCGAGTGCAACGAAGCCGACCATCTTCGGCATTGAAGCAGCCATTTTCGATAAAATATGACGGCAGTCCAGCAAGGATGCCCCCCGTCTCATCGACAGCACATCGACCGAGATGAATTTTAGGCGAAGAACTATCACAAATGCAGGGATTGCACGGATAGGACCGACCTGCCCACTACTAAGGGCGGCTTCTATGAATTCTTGGCCAAGTTCCGGAGCCACCAAGGGCCCCAGGTCTGTCTTGTGACCTCTGCCGAAGTGTCCAAACCCAAGCTCCTGGGATTCACCACACCCGCGTTGAGACCGAAACCTTGTAGCTAGGCCCCCCAATCGATAGCAGCGCTCGCTTCGCTAAAATCTAACTAAGAACCTAGAACAGAGTCTTTAAGCTGTTTGGGAATTCGAGCTTTTACGACTGTCTTAGCTTGAATCTGGATCTGCTCGCCGGTCGCAGGGTTACGACCCATCCTGGCTGGCCTGTTTTGTTTGACGAGCTTAACCATCCCGGGAACCGTGAATTCGCCAGAAGCGTTCAGCTGTTCTTCAGACAACCTTTGAAGTTCGTCAAAAAACTCACGAACATCGGACCGTTTCATATTGAACTTCTCACTGAAGTGAGCAAACAACTGAGTCTTACCCATCTTGGGACCTTGGGGCATCGGCGTCAACCTCATCTGGGCGCGCTTACACAAATCGGTTGCCCGTCACGCGCGCCAAGCGACAGGCTCTGAGTCTTCACACAACTTCACATAAAGACACTGTATGCTAGCTTGCGAGCTTTTTCGCTGTCAATCTACAGACTATATTCTTTTCACCGAAGCGACCCGAGTCATCTTCGAGCTCGCACCAGTATAAAATTTCCAAATGACGTCTGACTTGATCGAAACCTTTCCAAATCCTAACCAAGCCCGAGAGTACGAAATCGAAATACATTGTCCAGAGTTTACGTCGTTGTGTCCAAAAACTGGACTCCCCGATTTCGGCGAGATTCGGATCACCTACGTACCAAACGCTCTTTGTCTCGAGCTCAAAGCTTTAAAGTTCTACCTTATAGGCTTTCGAGACCAGGGCATCTTCTATGAACAAGTAACCAATCAAATCCTCGACGACCTTGTTGCCGCGTGCTCCCCTCGAGCGATCACTGTGGTGGGAGACTTCTCCGTCAGAGGTGGCATCACAACAATGGTCAAGGTGAAATACAGGAAACAGACACAATCCACCAGCTGAGGCACCATACAGCACTGAGATGCCCCATCAGCTCCCAATTGAGGACACGCTCGACCTCCATACTTTCGCACCCTCCGACATCTCGTCGGTAGTAAGCGAATATGTGACGGAAGCTAACTATCTAGGATTTCAGGAGGTACGAATCATCCATGGTCGAGGGACCGGATTCCAGAGACGGATAGTCCACAATGTTCTCCAAAACCATCACTTGGTACTGGAATTTTGGGACGCACCAGAATCTCACTTAGGAGCTACCATAGCTCGTCTGACACTAGCCAGCACCTAACGACTTGATGAATTCGCATATCTCCCTAGAACCAGCGTCAAACCTTGAGCTGCCCTTGTGCGACCGGCGAACCATGCACCCAAAACACATACTTACCGTTGCCTTCGCACTAGTCGTATCGATCCAACCTGAATTGTCCGCTCAACAAACCACCATCCTTCCAAGGCTAGTCATAGATGCACCAGCGTCACTGCAAGAAACAGCTGAAAGGGTCGGGCGCTTTAAACTCCAACCACTAGAAACGGCAATGATGTTGGCTGGCCTGACCCACCCAGGACAACCCATCCAAGTTCTACTTATTGCCGAAGATTCTTTGTTGGCTCGCAGCACGCCTCGTTGGATCTCTGGGTTCGCCGATAGCGATCGTCAACTGGTCGTGCTATTTCCCGAACGCTCAAAGTCCTATCCGACAAGCTCCCTTGAAACACTGCTGCATCACGAGATTGCCCACGTCCTTTTTTCACGAGCGGCACGGGGGCAACCCTTACCACGATGGTTCAACGAGGGACTCGCGTTAGCCGCTGAACGTCCAGTAGGACTCGGAGACCGATCTCGCCTAGCTTGGTCACTAATCAGACATGGAAGGATCTCCCTAGAAGCACTCGAGCAATTATTCAGTGAGGGCCGAGTAGCCAACCAGCGTGCCTACACCATCTCCGGCGCGCTGGTTCGATATTTGCTCGTGACTTATGGTGACACCAGCATGGGTCACATCCTTGCTCTTATGGGGGAAGGTCAACCATTCGAAGCTGCATTCGAGGAATTAATAGGGGAAACGGTTGATAGAGCAACTGACAAATTCTGGAGTCAACAGACTTTCTTGTCGTGGTGGGTCCCTTTTCTGACCGGACCCGCTTTTCTTTGGACCGTAATCACATTGCTGGCTCTCTATGCCACCACCGTTCGTCGTCGCCGGCGGACCGCACAGCACTTGCGCTGGCTAGAAGAAGAACTGACCCTAGATGAAGCACTACTGCCCCAACCTAGATCTGACAACGACCATGGACCAATCAATAAGTCGTCTGAGGTGCACTGAAACTTGGACCCGCTTAGTAGTAATGACGTTAAGGAGCCAGTCCGAGCAAAAAGGCTGGATTTATACGAATCATCTGGTCGATGTCAGATTCGCTAATCCCCTCTGAACGCAGCCCATCCATGAAAGCCAGAAGGCCATCGGTGTGCAAAGGGTTCATCTCTTGACCAAGATCTGATGACAGCAAGAAATGTTCTGCACCAATCTCACGGATCGCCGACGCATAGTCGGAGAACGAGAATTCGCCGCTACCAACTGCTAGCCAGACCAATTCAATAATCGCACCTTGCTCGGCCATTGCCACCAATTGGGCACGCGAGGGTTGTTGCCCTAAACCGTGCGTCACAAGGATTTTCTGCACCCCACGCCTTCGGGCGTCCGGGATAAGCACCAGCACCTCCTCTGGCGAAGAGTGTCCCATCGCCAACACGAGGTCGTGTTCGGCAATCAGATCAAAAATCTCTCCCAACGCAGGGTCAGGCAGTCCCTCCCGCACCACAGGAACGAATTGCCCAGGGTCCCCTGCTCTAGTCATCCAGAACTCAGCGTCAAAAGTCGGTAACCACACCACTTTCCCTCGGCCACCCGAAAAGGCTACCAGCTGGCGCACTACTTCCGGATTCAATCCTCCAACTGCATGATTCAGGGCAACTCCGCCGAAAATCTCAATACCATCTACCTCCTGCATCGCTAGCCAAGCTCGGTCCGCCGTCATAGTAAAGTGGTTCTTAAACACCAGCCCGCGCATACCAGCCCTCTTCGCGATTCTAGCGATCTCGAGGTCGCTAACAGATCGAGGCCTTGAATCTGGGCCTGAATGAACGTGAAAATCAATCACTCCTGCCAAAGATGTCGTCTGAGATTGCGATGGCTGCCCAGTGAAAAGCACCCACAACACGGCCAAACCAACAGCCAAGCACCATTTCATCTTGAATCTCCCGTTTATCCTACGCGGTTCAGCCTTATCATATGAAATTAGATCTCAAGAGTCCCGCTACTGCCATGATTTGTCCAAAAACAACCCCACATCGAACCGTCGACGACGCTCACACCCCAGAGACATTTCCAGGGTGGGTTTGGGTTGTATATATCCTGCTGTTCGCAACGTCGATCCCCTGGTACATCTCGGCGGATACCCCGTTACGCATATGGCTTGGTCTCCCACACTGGGTTGTGATTTCGCTGCTCGCCAACCTCTGCGTAGCTGGGTTTACAGTGTTTGTCGTGCATCGTTTATGGCCTGAAAACCCGTAAAATGATAACCGGTTCATTGGGTAGAGATGCCGTAATAGCAGTCAGTCTGTATTTGGCAGCGATTCTGGCGATTGGCTACGCGGCACGCAGGAAGCGCTCAGTTGAAACGCTAGCAGAGTTTTACTTGGCTGGCCGACAACTCAATGGTCCGGTACTGCTATTGACTCTCTACGCGACCCAGTACAGTGGAAACACCCTAGTCGGCTACCCGGGCGAAGCCTATCGGCTAGGGTTCTCATGGGTAATGAGCGTAGGATTCATGATGGCGATCATAGTCGCCTACCTATTATTTGCACCACGTCTCCATCACCTGGCTCAGCAATACCAATTTATTACTCCTGGCGATTGGTTGACGCATCGCTTTGGGTCGCCCGCCTTAACCCTCTCAGCCAACGTGCTCCTGCTAGCCGCAGTGAGTAATTATCTGCTAGCGCAGTTGATTGCAATGGGTCATATCACAGCTGGCCTATCTGGCGGAACCGTACCATATTGGGTCGGCGTGGTCCTATTAACGTTAGTAGTCTTGATTTATGAAACAGTCGGCGGGATGCGAGCGGTAGCATGGACTGACTCCATCCAAGGGCTAATGCTCGTCATGGGTTTGGGAGGCCTCTTGGTTGCGGTCGTACCAACGGTATCTGAGCTGACCGAGGTAACTACAATTGTCGCCGCTAAATTCCCAGCCAAGGTCGAGGTTCCGACTTGGGACACCTGTCGAAATTGGTTCAGCACTCTCGTTCTCATTGGCATTTCTGGCTCCGTCTATCCACACGCAATTCAGCGTATCTTCGCCGCTTCAAATGCCTCAGCCTTAAAAAAATCTTTCAGTGTTATGGTTTTTTTGCCACTAGTCACCACAGGCGTAGTCTTTTTAATTGGTGTCATCTCGATCGCGCAATTTTCCGAGACGGGTCCAATCGAACCAGAAGAGGTGCTACCTATACTACTGACAGAATGGAGTGGAAATTCGCCGGTCCTCTATGGGCTTAGCCTGCTGGTCATCGTGGCTGTGGCCAGCGCGATAATGTCAACAGCAGACTCGGTATTACTGAGTCTGTCATCGATTCTCGCCAAGGATGTCCTAGCAACCACAATCCTTCAAGGCGCAACCGAAACCCACTTGACACGAGTTGGCAAAGCTCTCTCTTGGATACTCGTCGCCGGGCTAGTTGTCGTAGCTCTTAACCCTAGGCTCACACTGTGGGGCTTGACCGAGTTAAAGATGGAGATCTTGGCACAAGTGGCACCTCTTTTTGTGCTTGGAACGAACTGGAACAAGCTCAACTCCAGGGCGGCACTCTCCGGCATAGTTACTGGCACCGCGGCCTACGCTAGCTTGTTGGCAACCGGTTACCCTCAACCCTGGAACATCCACGCCGGAGTGCTAGCGCTGGGAGTGAACTTGGCTGTTTGTTACATAGTGAACCAAGTAGCCTCTTCGCACACCATCGTCCAGCGGCCGGACTTAGGGTAGCTACTACCCCCATTGACACCCTAGCCGTTATCCCCTGAACATCCGAAGCAACTTGGTCAGCGGGTCATACATCTTGTCGACGACCCGCTCCTTGAGGGGAATGATGGCATTGTCAGTGATCGTTATTTCCTCAGGACAAACCTTAGTGCAGCACTTCGTTATATTGCAGTAGCCCACCCCATGGTCGTTCGCTAGTTCGGTTGTTCGGTCAACCGTATCGAGCGGGTGCATTTCAAGCGCCGCCGAGTAAACAAAAAACCGCGGCCCAATAAACTCTCCATGAAGGCGATGATCACGCAGGACGTGGCACACGTCTTGGCACAAGAAACACTCAATACACTTACGAAATTCCTGCACTCGTTCGACGTCGTACTGTTCCATGCGCCAGGTTCCATCAGCGGAATCTGGCTCACGAGGCGAGAAAGGCTGTATCTCCTTTTTGACCTGGTAGTTCCACGAGACATCGGTAACCAGATCCCTAATCGATGGAAACGCCTGCATCGGCTCGATGGTAACCGGTTTATCAAGCGGTAACGAGCTCAACCTGGTCATACACATCAACTTGGGACTACCGTTGACCTCGGCAGAACATGAGCCGCACTTACCCGCTTTGCAGTTCCACCGGACGGCCAAGTCATTGGCCTGCTCGGCCTGAACTTGATGCACCGCATCAAGCACGACCATCCCCTCGGACACTTCGGTGGTGTAGTCCTGGAATTTCCCACCTTTTGCATTTCCCCGCCAGATCCGGAATGTTGCGCTGGTCATGACACTCATCTCCGCTCGTCGGGCGAAACGGCGCCCAGCCGATCCTACGCTTTAGGCCCTCAGACCTATCATTTGTTGTCCTCAATAATCTCCTGCAGGTCACCACGAACCGGGGGTAATGCCTCCTGCTTCACTTGCATCTCTCCAGAAGAATCCAATCGGACTACGGTGTTCAGCTTGCCTTGCTCAGCATCTTTCTGTAAGTAATCCTCCCGGAAATGCGCGCCCCGACTCTCTCGCCGGAGAATCGCAGACCGAGCAACTGCTTCAGCTACCATAAGCAAATTCCGTAGATCGAGCGCAGTATGCCACCCGGCGTTGTACTCGCGATTTCCTTGCACTCCCACTCGGTCAGCCCGGCTTCGCAAGGTCGGAAATTCGTCGATAGCCTTCTGAATATCTCCCTCTGTCCGCACTATACCTACTTGGGCCTGCATCATGTCTTGAAGATCAAACTGAACCTGATATGGGCCTTCGACATTCCCTTCCCCACGCTCGAACGGCTCAAGCGCTTGACGTGCCACTTCTTCGACTTGTCCCTGATTAATTGACGCAGCGCCCTGTTCCTTCGCAAATGAAGCGGCGTACTGTCCGGCCCGCTGGCCAAACACCAGTAGGTCCGAGAGTGAATTTCCTCCTAGCCTGTTAGCACCATGCAACCCTGCCGCACATTCACCGGCAGCAAACAAACCCGGAA
>CEUS01276628.1_pt1 | contig 31399 bp, 26 predicted proteins | sample 427031 | NCBI WGS metagenome assembly CEUS01 (sample SAMEA2622837, study PRJEB7988) | marine metagenome | biome: marine biome (ENVO:00000447); feature: marine epipelagic mixed layer (ENVO:xxxxxxxxx); material: "saline water (ENVO:00002010), including plankton (ENVO:xxxxxxxx)" | depth 140 m | reverse complement strand
TGACACGGGTTTTGAGTATCCATATATAGATTTAGGCCTTGTTGACTCACCTCCGATATCAATAATATGAGCCCCTAATTTTTGAAATTCTGAGGCTTGAAGAACTGCCTTTTCAATATTTCCTGAAATCCCATCACCTGAAAATGAATCAGGAGTCACATTAACAATTCCTGCAATATAAGTACGAGAACCCCACTCGAACAGCGAGGAGCCGATTTCAATAGGCCTAGGGTGATTTTTACCTGTGATCATTACCTAACATCAGATATAAGATTTCCAAAGCAATTTAGCAATTAAGCTTGATACCAACAGCGCGATTTGTTAACTTGTTTGTTGAAGCAATTTGACAACTACAAGCTTTGTATATCTACCAATATTGTAATTGAACTCCTAAATATTATCATGCCAGAAGGCCAGACAACTGAAGACAAGCTAAATGAACTACGTGAGAGACGTGCTATCTCCGAAGCAGGCGGAGGATTCTCAAAAATAGAATCTCAGCACAAAAGAGGAAAGCAAACCGCGCGGGAACGCATATCTATGATGCTCGACGAAGGTACTTTCCAAGAATTGGATACATTTGTAACCGCCCAAGCTAATGAATTTCAGGAGAACGGTCAAGATTTCCATCCAGGTGATGCAGTAGTCACTGGATATGGGAATGTCAATGGAAGACTGACTTTCGTTTATTCGCAAGATTTCACAGTACTAGGCGGGTCGCTTTCCAGTGCAGTGGCAAACAAAATATGCAAAGTTATGGACTTAGCGGCCTCTAGTGGCGCGCCAATAGTCGGGTTGATTGACTCCGGGGGTGCACGAATACAAGAAGGAGTCGACAGCCTCTCAGGTTATAGCAATATCTTTCTGAGAAACGTACGTTCGTCTGGGATTATCCCTCAAATATCTGTTGTCATGGGACCAGCGGCCGGAGGAGCGACTTATTCCCCTGCACTCACTGATTTCATAGCGATGGTCAAAGGAACTGGTCAGATGTATATAACAGGACCAGAAGTAATTAAAGCAGTCACTGGCGAACAAGTCAGTATGGAGGATTTGGGAGGAGCAGGCATTCACACCCAAAAGAGCGGTGTAGCACATCTGGCCTATGATTCAGAGGAAATATGTCTTGCCGAAATTCGACGTCTTCTAGGATTTCTTCCACAAAACAACTTGGAAGAACCACCATCAAGTGAAAATAACATAAATGATTTAAATCCATTGCCCGAGTTGGCAAATATTTTACCTGATGATCCCAACCAGTCTTACGATATGCTAGACATTATTAAACTAGTTGTGGACAACGAAGATTTTATGGAAATCCATGAAGATTTTGCACCAAACATCATAGTTGGATTCTGCAAAATCGGAGGGAAATCTGTGGGTATCGTAGCAAATCAACCCAATCACTTCGCAGGGATTTTGGATATTGATTCATCATCAAAAGCAGCTAGATTTGTAAGATTCTGTGACGCGTTCAACATACCTGTTGTAACCTTCATCGATGTTCCTGGATTTATGCCAGGAACCGCTCAGGAATACGGGGGGATTATTAGACATGGAGCCAAATTAATATTTGCTTATGCCGAAGCAACGGTTCCAAAGATTAGCGTTCTAGTTCGTAAAGCATATGGCGGCGCCTACATTGTCATGAGCAGTAAGAATTTGAATGGTGATGTGAATTTGTCGTGGCCAACAGGAGAAGTTGCAGTGATGGGAGCGGAAGGGGCGGTAAACATTATCCACAGGAAGCAAATTAAACAGAGCGGTAATCCTGATGAGTTAAGAGATCAACTAGTATCTGAATACCAAGACCACCTTATGAATCCTTACGTAGCAGCAAGTCGCGGAATAATAGACGATGTGATCGACCCGGCTGAAACCAGAACAAAAATAATCCATTCTCTGACTATGCTCCAAAATAAGAGAGAAATATCGCCGCCAAAGAAACATGGGAGCATACCTCTGTGAACACAGGTCCGGTTGCTCGTGAAGGAAAATTGATCGCAGCGGTGATTGCGGCTGTTGATGAATACCTGTCAGGAATTCAAGAATTAGAAAAACCCAACCAAACTAGAATGAATCGTTGGAAATTATCCTCGATACATGGTACGGCTCAATATAATAGGACAAGAAATTGGAATGGCTTAGACAGAGCCAGCTCTAAAGTAGTATTCTCATACAATAAGACTTGATTTTTTAAATATCTCAAAGAGATTGAAATTATGCCAGAAAAACCTATCCTCATAACTGACACTACTTTCCGGGACGGCCACCAAAGCCTATTGGCTACTCGTTTAAGAACATCTGAAATGGAATTGATTGCTGAAGAAATGAACGATGTCGGTTTCCATTCAATGGAAGTGTGGGGGGGAGCAACGTTTGATTCAGCTACTCGCTATTTAGCGGAGGACCCGTGGGACAGGTTACGTACATTCAAAAGGCTGATGCCAGCCACTCCTCTCGCAATGCTTTTACGGGGACAATCTCTTGTTGGCTACAGAACATATCCAGACGACTTAGTAAGATCTTTCATATCTACCGCAGCTAGCCAAGGGATAGACATCTTCAGAGTTTTTGATGCTCTAAACGACGAGAAAAATCTCAGCACCGCCGCCAATTCCGTTAAGGAAAATGGTAAACACCTTCAGATGACTATTTGTTATTCAATCACTGAAGAAGGGGGATTATTAGGGTCAATCTACAACATCGAATATTATAAGGCCCTTGCTATTCGGTTTGAAGGAATGGGAGCTGACAGTATCTGCATAAAAGATATGGCAGGTATACTAGCTCCTTACGATGCTTTCAATTTAATTTCAGAATTGAAAAAAACTGTTTCAGTGCCAATACAATTGCATACACACTACACCAGTGGGATGGCATCAATGACTGCTCTAAAAGCCATTGAAGCAGGTTTGGATATCCTTGACACTTGTTTGGCTCCACTGGCCTTGAGAACAGCGCAACCTGCCATAGAGCCATTGTTGGTCGCATTATCCGGCTCTGGTCGTGAGCCTGATTTGGACTTAGACAAAATAGTAAACCTCGGAGACCAGCTTGAGTCAATTCTCGAAATTCACCATGATGATTTACAAAGCCATCGTGCATCCGTAATTGATTCAAAAGTATTGATTCATCAGATACCTGGAGGCATGGCAAGCAATCTAATAGCACAACTAAAAGAAGCCGATGCTTTAGACAGATTGGAGGACGTTCTTACAGAGATACCGGCCACCAGAAAGGACCTTGGATATCCACCTTTAGTAACACCAATCAGTCAAATGGTCGGATCTCAATCTGTAATCAACGTTCTCCAAGGAAGATACAACCTGATCTCAGATCAAGTAAAAGATTACGTCTATGGTATGTACGGCACACCTCCAGCCCCTATAGATACCGATCTAGCAAAACTTGCATTGGCTGATTACCAAAGAGGTTCTGAACCATTCAACGGAAGACCTGCTGAACTACTGGAACCCGAAATGGAACAGTCATCTCTGTCCATAAAAGACATCACCACCAACATTGAAGACATACTCACATATTCATTGTTTCCGACCACAGGCCTCCGATTTATTAAAATGAAGCATGGATTGGAAAACATACCAGAGGACATGAAGCCCAAAGCATCTCGTGCACATAACGATCAACAACCTGCAAAAATCGTTAAGAAATCCAGTAACCCACCTCCTAAAACCAATCGAGCAAGAAAGTTCAATGTATACGTAGAAGGAGAATTTTTCGAGGTTGAGGTTGACCCTGCTGATCACAGGGTTACGTCGGCAGGACAATCAGGACAATTAGGGAGTCATCCCCAAACCTCTGCTGCGACCAACTCATCTATGGAAATGTCCAATGTGGTTTCACCTATGCCTGGCATTTTACTTAAATATCTAGTTAATCAAGGTGACGTCGTAAATGCCGGTGATCAGATCGCCGTACTTGAAGCAATGAAGATGGAAAACAGCCTCCCCTGCTCTACAGCAGGAACAGTAGGGGAATTGCCTGTCACTCCCGGAACAATGGTAACAAAAGGTCAGATACTGGCTACGATAGTATCTTGAAATACAAACTAATTACCAATTCGGTACGTTCTAGCTACCAACTGCAATGAAAATCGTCAAAACTCATAACTCCTCAAAAGAGGACCTCAAACATGGAATAGATAGCCTAAGAGAAAAAATCGAGCAGAGGTTCGGCGATGACATATCAAATGCTAAATATGCTTGGAGTGACGATGAATTATCATTTTGTTTTGGAGCCAAAGGCTTCCAAATCGATGGCATAATGACAGTCTCCGACAGTTGCGCTTCGGTTGATTTAAAACTCCCTTTACCTTTAAAAATTTTTCAAGAACAAATCAGATCGGCCATCAGTAATGAACTGGAAAATATTATAAACACGGTGCATTGAACAGGATTTCAAAAATAAAATTTATGGAGATCTCAAAATGAGAAAAAAAGTTACTATAGTTGGTGCCGGTAATGTGGGTGCAACTGCTGCACAAAGGCTTTTCGACAAAAGTTTGGCAGATATTGTTTTAGTTGACATAGTCGAGGGATTGCCCCAGGGAAAAGCATTAGACATGCTAGAGTCCGGACCGGTTATCCGTACTGACTCAAAAGTTGTTGGTACAAATGGTTATGAAGAGACATCCGATTCAGACATAATAGTGGTAACTTCAGGACTTCCAAGAAAACCAGGTATGAGCAGGGATGATCTGCTCATAACCAACATGAAAATCGTGTCTGGTGTGGTTGCAGAAACGTCTAAAAGATCTCCAAATAGTATTTTGATCATCGTCACAAATCCACTTGATGCAATGGCACAGCAAGCACTAAAAGTGAGCGGTTTTGCAAGTAACAGGGTAGTTGGTATGGCAGGGATATTGGATACCGCCAGATTCAGTTCGTTTCTTGCGGCTGAGCTTGAAGTTTCAGTGGACTCCGTATCAGCTTTTGTTCTAGGTGGCCACGGGGACACTATGGTTCCGATAGTCGGCTCCACTACTGTAGGTAATACTCCAATATCCAAGTTGATTTCCAACAAAAGAATTGAAGAAATAGTTCAACGTACCAGAAATGGTGGAGCGGAAATCGTTAATCTACTGAAAAGTGGTAGCGCATACTATGCTCCTTCTGCAGCAATCGTCCAAATGGTCGAAGCTATTTTGTTAGATAAAAAAGAAATCCTACCGTGTACCGCTTATCTACAGGGTGAATACGGGTTGAATGATCTATACGTCGGCGTTCCTGTAAAGCTTGGCGCTGATGGAGTCGAACAAATTATAGAGTTCGAATTAACAAAACAAGAACAATCACAGCTTGAAAATTCGGCACAGGCCGTTGAAGAATTGATCGAGGTAATGAAAAATGCCTCATAGAAATTATCTGTTAAACATATCGGAATAGATCGATTTATATTAGCGAATTATCTCTAAAATGATTCATAATAACCAATTTTTCCCAACCAAAGGCAATCACATTTGGAGGAAGTAACTACAGCGATCATAGGCGGGTCTGGACTATATGATATAGAAGGTCTTACAAACCGGAGCGAGATTTTTATAGAGACCCCGTTCGGTAACCCCAGCGAACCAATAACAATCGGCTGTTTGGCAGGTGAAAGACTTGCCTTCATATCTAGACATGGCACAGGCCACACAATATCGCCAACTTCAATTCCTGTCCAAGCTAACATTTTTGCTCTAAAGCAGTTGGGGGTGAGACAGGTATTATCAATAAGCGCCGTCGGAAGCTTGCAAGAAAACATCAAGCCTCTCGATATTGTCATACCTGATCAATTGATTGACAGAACATATAAAAGACCATCGACATTTTTCGAAGAAGACTTAGTTGCACATGTTTCATTTGGAAACCCATTCTGTGAAAATTTAAGGTCTCACCTAACCGAAGTCATACATAACCAGAAAATAGTTTGTCATACAGACGGCACTTATGTAGTGATAGAAGGACCTCAATTTTCCACCCAAGCAGAATCAAACCTGTTTAGGACATGGAACGCTAGCGTAGTCGGCATGACAGCATTACCCGAAGCTAAACTGGCTCGAGAAGCGGAAATGTGTTACGCAACCATTGCCATGGTCACAGATTACGATTGTTGGAAAAATTCTGTCGAAAACGTTAACGCCGAAATGGTTGTTCAAAACATGCAGCATAACGTATTACAAGCACAATACATACTAGAAGATTTCGTTCCAAGAATCAGAAAATTGAGCCAAGATTCGTGTAGTTTTGCTCTCAAAAATGCGATAATTTCAAACAGAGACTACATATCAGAGGATGCATTGACCAAGCTTGAACCAATAGTCAACAAATATTTGAGCGTTTAATTAGTCAGGCTAAACAGGAGGATTTAACAATGCCACGAAAAGAACCAGGCGAACCATATTACAGGCTAGACTCTAACGAAGCTGCTACACATTATGACGAGGATGATGTCGTATTCGTTGACGTTCGAAGAATTGACGAATACGCCGAAGGACATATTAAAGGTGCCTTGTTCATAACTGTGGACGATATTCTCGCTCGATATGATGAACTCCCACAAGATAAACGTTTGATGTTCATCTGCGCAGCTGGAGTACGCAGCGGCCTAGCATGCGAAATGGCTGCAGCAATGGGATACGACACAGAAAAACTATATAACGTCGAGGATGGGACAGGAGCTTGGATCCAAAACGGGCATCCAACAAGCAAGGGCTCTGAATTATGACATGTAAGGAGAAAGAATAAAGTGACATTACTGGTTGTGGGTTCAGTTGCCTACGATACTATTGCGACACCCTCTCAAAGACAAGAAGATGAATTTGGCGGATCAGCAACTTTCTTCTCATTATCCAGCAGTTACTTCTCTCCGGTTAGTGTTGTAGCTGTAGTAGGAGAAGATTTTGCTGAAAAGGACATGAAAATATTAAATGATCACGGAATAGATACTTCGGGAATTGAGACAGCCGTCGGCAAAACTTTCCGATGGTCTGGAGTGTATTCTTCCGACAATTTGGGTTTCAGGAAAACACTAGACACTCAACTAAATGTATTCGCTGAGTTTTCCCCAAAACTGAATCCGTCACACAAGACTATCCCACATTTGTTTCTGGCGAACATTGAACCTAATCTACAACACAACATATTGCAACAAATGTCTGAAAGACCAAATTTAGTAGCTTTGGATACAATGAATTTCTGGATCGACGGCAACAAAGATGCTCTCACAAACGTCATCAAGAATGTTGATATAGTCTTCATGGACGAGGGTGAAGCGAAATCTTTTTCAATGCAAACTAGTCTCAGAAAAGCAGCTGAGTCTATAATTACACTGGGACCAAAAGCCGTAGTAATCAAAAAAGGTGAAAACGGAGTTTTGGTAAATACCAGTACAATGACATTTACTTCACCAGCTTTCCCGGTTGATAATCTGGTAGATCCGACAGGAGCTGGTGACTCGTTCGCGGGAGGGTTCATAGGCTATCTAGCCGCAACGACAGATTTTTCTGATCGTGGTTTTAGACGTGCGGCAGTAGTAGGGACAGTGATGGGGTCATTTGCAGTAGAAAGCTTTGGTACTGAGCGAATAGCCTCGTTAAGTAATAAAGAAATTAACCAGAGGTTCCGTGCACTCAGTACATTCACCCAATTTGAGCAGATTCCTGAGCAAGAATCTCTACCGTCAACCCATAAAACTTAACTAATACAATCAATATCAGAGGAGTCTAAGTTGGCAACCAACACCATAAATTCAGACATACACGATAAATCGTTGAGCACGGAAGGCGTGCTGCGCATAGAATGGGCTTCCCGCGAAATGCCAGTAGTTGGCCATATCAGAAAAAGATTTTCTGAAGAAAAGCCTTTGAAAGGATTACGGATAGCGGCTTGTCTTCACGTAACAACAGAAACCGCTAACCTAGCTTTAGCACTCAAGGATGGTGGAGCTGAAGTTATACTATGTGCAAGCAATCCATTAAGTACACAGGATGACGTAGCAGCTGCATTGGTCTCCGAATATGGAATATCCACCTTCGCCATCAATGGTGAAGATAACGACGTGTACTACTCACACATAAATGCAGTACTTGACAGCAAACCTAATATAACTCTTGATGACGGAGCGGATCTGGTAGCAATGTTGCATACAAAGCGAACTGACATTCTAGAGAATGTGTTTGCGGGTTGTGAAGAAACAACTACGGGCATAATTAGACTAAGAAGCCTGTCAGAAGCAGGAAAACTTAAGTATCCCATAGTAGCCGTTAACGACGCTGACACTAAGCATTTTTTTGATAACAGGTACGGAACCGGACAAAGTACCCTAGACGGAATTACTCGAGCCACCAATGTGCTATGGGCAGGGAAAACCGTTGTGGTCTGCGGTTATGGATGGTGTGGTAGAGGGGTCGCTTTGAGAGCCAAAGGTATGGGATCCCACACAATAGTAACAGAGATAGATCCTATACGAGCCCTTGAAGCAGCTATGGATGGCCATCAAGTAATGACTATGGAGGAAGCTTCAAAAGTTGGTGACATATTTATCACACTAACCGGTGGCATGAGTGCAGTAGGACCTGAACACGTATCTACAATGAAAGATGGAGCTCTTATAGCAAACAGCGGCCATTTTAATGTGGAAATTGACATCGATTCGATAGAAAAAATGTCGACTTCTAAAAGGAGAGTAAGATCATTTGTAGATGAATATAAGCTGAATGATGGCAGGCGCATTTTCTTGCTGGGAGAAGGTAGGTTAATAAATTTAGCTGCCGCAGAAGGCCACCCCTCAGCTGTAATGGACATGAGTTTCGCAAATCAAGCGCTGGGTATAGAATATTTGGCTAAAGAAGGCCGTAGTCTCGTGCCAAACGTATACCCAGTACCGAAGGAGATTGACCGTCAAGTAGGAAAACTAAAACTCGAATCTATGGGAATCCAGATTGACAGCCTCACATCAAAACAACAAGAATACCTTGACAGTTGGGAATCTGGCACATAGTTCTAATTGATTCAATCCTGCTTTGATACAGATTGTAGAATGAAACATAGCAACAAACATATTGAGTTAGAATATTTAAAATAAATAGTCATCTTAACAAGATCTATTTCCATATCAATAAAAGAGGTCAACTAAATGCCGTATAGCTTCACAGAATCTCCTTCATATTTATTTACTTCAGAATCAGTGACAGAAGGTCATCCGGACAAATTATGTGACCAGATATCAGATTCTATACTTGACGCTTATTTGTCCGGAGACCCCACTGCAAGAGTTGCTTGTGAAGTATGTGTTACAACCGGACTCGTTGTGATTATGGGAGAAATGACAACATCTGGTAAAGCTGTAGACCTCGCAAAAACAGCACGGACAGCTATAAAAAATGCTGGTTACACAGATCCAAGTTTTGGATTCGACCATTCCTCATGTGGGATTTCTATATCGGTACAAGAGCAATCTACTGACATAGGTGCAGGTGTCGACACATCTGTCGAGGTGAGAGGACAAGGTCAAAAAAAAGAAGATGATGTCAAATCACTCGGCGCTGGAGATCAGGGGATGATGGTGGGATTCGCATGCAACGAAACCCCTGAATTGATGCCATTACCAATAGCTCTTTCACATAAACTTTGCATACGTATGTCTGAGGTAAGAAAAAGTGGGGACCTGGGATATCTAAGACCAGATGGCAAATCACAAGTAACAGTAGAATATTCATATGGTCAACCAAAACGAATACACACAGTACTGATGAGTTCCCAGCATGATCCTGATATTGATCAGGAAACAATCTCTAAAGACTTGATTAAAGAGGTAGCTGAATATGTTATCCCTTCTGAACTACTTGATAAAGACACCAGGTACGTAATAAATCCTTCCGGCAGGTTTGTCATAGGTGGCCCAGTGGGGGACACGGGACTGACAGGAAGAAAAATACTGGTTGACACATACGGGGGTTTTGCTAGACACGGTGGAGGAGCTTTTTCCGGGAAAGATCCTACTAAAGTAGACCGTTCAGCAGCATACGCAGCCAGATATGTCGCTAAGAATCTAGTAGCAGCTGGAATTTCGGACAGGCTAGAAATACAAGTTTCTTACGCTATCGGTATGGCTGAACCAATATCTATATCAGTTGAGACTTTCGGAACTGGTAAATTACCTGACGAGAACATAGTCAGCCTAATTAACGAGTACTTTGACCTACGTCCTGGAGCCATCATTAAAGATCTGGACCTAAGGAGGCCTATTTACACCAAGACCGCTGCATATGGTCACTTTGGAAGAGAAGATATAGGGTTACCTTGGGAACAGACAGATAAGGCTGATCTCATAAGAAAACAAGCTTTCAACTAATAACTTTTTCTTCAATTTTAAAGATGCCGGTTCTGGTAATAGAGATGACTACATATTATGACTATCACCTTTGGAACAGATGGTTGGAGAGGTATCATCGCCGATGACTTCACCTTCGAGAATGTTAGATTTTGTGCGCAGGGAGTTTCTGATCTTCTTACCAGTCAGAACGAATCACGAGGGGTCTTAGTAGGGTACGACACCCGATTCGGATCTGAAAATTTTGCTAGAGCAGTCGCGGAAGTCTTAGCAGGGAATGGGCATCCTGTAGTTATATGTGACCGATCAGCCCCTACTCCAACAATAGCCTATAACCTAGTTTCTCATAAAAAATCAGCCGGTATAATTATTACTGCCAGTCATAATGCACACGAATGGAATGGATTTAAATACAAACCAGATTATGGCGGTAGTGCTTCGCAGGACATTATTGACAATTTGGAGAGCTATATTTCTAAGGCGGTAGCTAAAAACGATCCCTCCTGGATGGAGCTATCTGTTGCTGGTGAAAAGGGACTCCTAGATCAAATCAACCCTGAACCGGATTACTTCAAACATCTTTCTGAAATAATTGATCTGGAACTTATCAAATCGTCTGGGCTCAATATAATTACTGATTCTATGCATGGTTCCGGAGCTGAATATTTCAAATATCTATTGTCCGGTCAGGAAACCTCGGTATCATCATTGCGATCAGAGCCTAACCCAAGATTCCCTGGGATGATTCAACCAGAACCTGTAGAGCAAAATTTAGCTGAGCTTGGACTAACAGTCAGGGAACAGAATGCTGATATAGGCCTGGCAACTGATGGCGATGCAGATCGCTTAGGAGTGATCGATGAGAATGGCAGATATGTAAATACCCTTCAGGTTTTTTCATTGTTATGCTTGCTCTTACTGGATATAAGACAACAATCAGGTCCAATCGTGAAATCTATAACAATGAGTAGCATGGTTGACAGACTCGGGGAGATATACTCAGTTCCCGTATTCAAAACACCGGTGGGATTTAAGCATCTAGGTCCCGTTATGATTAAAGAAAAAGCACTTTTAGCCGGTGAAGAAAGCGGCGGATACGCATACAGAGCAAGTGGACCTGAGCGAGATGGTATATTAAGTGGTTTAATGACACTAGAGTTAATGGTTCGGACGGGACTTTCTATTTCTGAACTGATAGAAAAACTAGGAAATATGGTCGGTCCCCATCACTATGGCCGTATTGATATCAAAATTGGTAAATCCAAGACAATTGATATCCTAAACAAAATGCGACGAGCCAATCCTAAGCAATTGGCTGGTCAACAAGTTGATTACGTTGATGATCAAGACGGCTTTCAATTCATCCTTCAAAATGGATATTGGAGCTTGGTACGATTGTCAGGAACGGAACCAATAGTCAGAATATACGCAGAATCAGAATCTCCAAAATTAGTTGAGCAACTTTTAAAAGAAACTCGTGCTCTGGCAGGAATATAGTTCGGACACATTATTCAGGTATAATCCGACTTGATGATACAAATAGTCTCAAAAGGCAATGCTCATGCCAGAATCCAATGATGACCAACTATTGATCTTGATTGATGGCCATGCTGTGATACACAGAGCTTGGCACGCAATACAACAACCGCTAAATGTCAGTTCCTCTGGTGAGGAAGTACGTGCAGTTTACGGTTTCCTTAATACTTTTTTAAAGACTATATCAGACTGGAACCCGAGCCACTGTGCGGTTGCTTTTGATCTTCCCACCCCTACTTTCAGGCATCAACAATTCCCAGACTACAAGGCACACAGACCACACTCACCTCCAGAATTACGTTCACAATTCGGTCGGGTAAAACAATTGATGAGTGCTTTCCAAGTACCAATTTTTGAGTATGAATCCTACGAAGGTGACGACATATTAGGTACGCTTAGTAGCCAAGCTGAGCAACGCAGATTAGACACTATAATAGTAACGGGGGACACTGACACACTCCAATTAGTAAACCCTTGGGTCAAGGTTCTTCTTAGCACCAGCGTACGCAAACGTGCGCTTTACGACGAATTAGCAGTGTCAAACCGATATGGAGGACTCCAACCGAATCAAATTCCAGAAATCAAAGCTCTTGAAGGAGATAGCTCCGACAACATTCCCGGAGTACCTGGAATCGGAAGTAAAACAGCCATAAAGCTTTTGAGTGAATATGGGAGCATCCAGGAAATATATCAAAACATCCACTCTGTTACACCAAGCAGATTCCAGAATGCGTTACTGGACCACAAAGACCAAACTTTCCTTAGCAAGGATTTGGCAACTATAGTGAAAACCGCTCCCGTGGAACTTGATACAGAAGAGAGTCTTTTTTGGAAATACGATAGGACGGACGTTGTTGAGTTTTTAAGAGAGCTGGAATTTTATACTTCTGTCCCGAGAATACCCATCGGTTCAAAAGATGCTATTGAATCTCAAAGCACATTTGGTTTTACCAAAGAGTCCATGACAATTTCTGCTGAAATCATAGACTCCGTAGACAAATTAACCTCCCTGGCAACATCGCTAACCAAGTGTAAGGAGTTTGCCATAGAGGTAGTCGCAACTTCAGAAGACCCTTTCAGGTCAGAGATTGTGGGACTGGCGTTCGCGACCAATGTCGGTGAAACAAGCTACATCCCAATGCAAAGTACTGAGGGAAACCACCTTGAATCGAAAAAAGTCTTTGAAATACTCGGGAATATATTCGGGGATTATTCAATAAAAAAGGTGTTCCATAATTCCAATTTCCCCATGACAATTCTGTCTATCGCGGAAGTTAACATACATGGATTGGCATTTGATACTTTGCTAGCATCACATTTTGTTGGCAAGAAAGCAGTGGACTTATCTTCACTCGTTTTAGAGTGTTTCCAAGAAGAATTACCCACAGACAAAGACTTTTGGGGTAGTGGACGAAATAGAATCCAACCAACTCAAATGCCAATTCAAGATATAGCAAATTATTATTGCAAAAAGTCTAACTACATAATCAAGCTCAGCGATGTAATCGAAAAAGAACTGTCTGACAAAGGAATATCTGAAGCATTCATTAATATGGAAATGAAACTGTCTCCAATTATTGTCAAAATGCAGTATGACGGCCTATCTATTGATTCAGAAATGTTAACCACGATGTCATCAGAGTTAGCAGACACAATGAATCACATCGAGTCCAGCATGTACCAGTTGGTCGGCCATGAATTCAACTTAAACTCCTCACAGCAACTCGGAGGAGTATTATTTGACGAATTGAGATTGCCTAAAACAAAGAAAACCCAGAAAGGTTACTCTACTGACGCATCTTCACTTGAACAGATCAAAGAACTATTAGACCAAGGAAAAGAAGAGAGAGTAGATCCGAAATCAATTGAAGTGCTAAACCACATACTCCATTACAGGCAAGTTTCTAAAATCAAATCAACTTATGTCGATGCATTGCCCAACCTTGTTAACCCAGCTACAGGGCGAATTCATACCAACTACAACCAAGCAGGCTCTTCTACAGGTAGAGTGTCAAGTAACAACCCAAACGTTCAAAACATTCCAGTTAGAACAGAATTAGGAAGAAAAGTTAGAAAGGCTTTCGTTGCCAAATCTGCACCAGATTGGTTGCTGGTGGGTGCTGACTATTCCCAAATTGAACTTCGTATACTTGCTCACATGTCCAAAGATCCAGGCCTGACGGAGTCTTTTCAAAAACATCAGGACATACATTCAGCTACGGCTTCATCAGTTTACGGAGTCTCCCTGAAAGAGATCACTCCTGAAATGCGAAGAGTCGCTAAAATCATAAATTTCGGGGTACTCTATGGTTTAAGTGCATTTGGTATCAGTAGACAGACTGATTTATCAGCAGAAGAGGGAGCTTGGTTTATAAAGACATATTTCAGTAAATATCCCGGCATAAAAGACTATATAGAATCAACCAAAATGCAGGTTCGAGAAAGCAAATACGTGGAAACTCTAATGGGTAGAAGAAGATACATTCATGAAATTGATTCTTCCAATTACAATGTTCGCGCCGCAGGTGAACGTATGGCCGTCAATATGCCGATTCAAGGAACTGCAGCAGACATACTCAAAATAGCAATGATTCGTATTCAAGACATTATCAATCAAGAACATTTAAAATCGATCATGATCCTACAGGTACACGATGAATTGATATTTGAAGTACCGTCAGAAGAACTCTCTACCATGCGTGAACTTATTTTTGAAACTATGGCTTCTGCAATGGAACTGGACGTTCCTTTGGAAGTTGAAATGAAATCTGGTTACAATTGGGACGATATGGACTAGGTATTTCTACTAGCTTTAGGTTCACATTTAGTGGATAATTAATACGTGAGCGGGAGTAACTCAGCGGTAGAGTTCCTGCCTTCCAAGCAGGGTGTCGCCGGTTCGAATCCGGTCTCCCGCTCCAGGCCCAAGACTCACCACATATTCTTCCTGTCCATTTTAAAATCCCGGCATCCATTTGATCTTGACTTACTGGCATATACTGTCCAGACTACGACGATAATCGATGATCTCAACATTCGATACCAAAAGATCTATGGTCTGAATTGAGTTCATCCGGTCTCATTCGTCCTGATATTGGATTTTAGATTTTATCAAAATAGTAGTTGCCGCCACTATAACTGTTAAAACTGGAATAAAAACATCATTATGAAAAATACTTCCTACCAGAACAACAGTTATAAAGAAAACTCCACCTGTATAGCCAGTGTTTTTGCTGAAGAATATGGTCAAAGTAGCTACAGGTATAGCAACTAACCCTCCGATTGGAAGAAGCCCCATAGAACATCCCATAGCAGTGGCCATCCCCGTACCCCCATTAAATTTCCAAAATATTGGAAACAAATGTCCCACTATCACAGCAGCTGTGGAAATTGCGAGCATTGGTAGAGGAAACTCGAGAAAATACAATGGCAAAGTCGCGACTGCACCCTTCACTACATCCAGTAGGACTACGCTGATACCGAATGGTTTACCAATTTCTCTGTATATATTCGCAGCACCCGGATTGCCAGTACCAACCGCACGGATATTTACACCCGCCAATTTAGAAACCAAGTCTCCAACGGAAATGGAACCTAGTATGAAAATAGACAGGGTCCAGATCGAATATATCCAGTAATCGTGCATGGTCTAAAAGAATACCACACACCATAAAAAATATTTATGGGATTTTGACAAAACAACATGTGAGATTGTGGACATATATTTCTGTTTTTAATATATACAAATCCATCGATAATGAAATTGAATCTCACCGGGGATGGGGAAATAATGGACATACTGATCTATAATTCCCAAGAATTTCGGAATTATTTTTGTCACTTGTGCATTGAGCGGGTGTATCCAATATTGGGTCAACCAAGTTTTATGCATATGACGTCAACTGGAGATGATCTATGAAAAAAAATCCAAATCTTATTTTTCTTCTTACAGACCAACAGCGTCGAGATTCGATGTCTTGTTACGGCAACAATTGGATCCAAACTCCCAATTTGGACTCACTAGCATCACAAAGTTTTGTTTTTGAAAACGCATACGTCACACAACCTGTTTGTACTCCTGCTAGGTCTTCTATAATGACAGGCCTGTATCCGCAAACCACTGGAGTGATTAAAAATGGTATATCGCTCAGTCCGCAAACAAGAACTATCGCTGAAATGATCAGTAGTGAATATTCGACAGCCTATATGGGGAAATGGCACTTGGGAGATGAAACAGTTCCCCAACATGGTTTTGAAAACTGGATCAGCATAGACGGTGCTCCGTTTTCACCTGATAACCCCGATGTCGAATCGGACTACTCTAAATTTTTGCAAAAACAAGGCCATGATTTTCCTCCAAGTATGGTGACTTACGAAAAATGGGCACCCGGCGCAAATCTAACACAAGAACTGACACCCGCATATTTTCTGGGAGAACGGGCATCAAATTTTATTTCACAACACGCCTCCAGCAGCCCGAACCAACCATTTATGATGTACGTAAGTTTTTTCGAACCACATCCCCCATACACAGGGCCCCTTAACGACATGTACGCACCTGAAGATATTGATGTAGGACCTGCATTCCTGAAATTCCCAAAACAAGGCTCGATGGTAAACAAGTTGAGGTCAGAATACTATCTGTCAGGTAATCTAAACCCTCTTGGGATTGAAGGTGGCGATTTTCACGATACAACATCTGAATTCGGTTGGCGCAAATTACGCGCACAATATTTCGCTAACCTCAATTTAGTGGATAATGCAATTGGAAACATTATCCATACACTAAGCCAAACTCCTATGGCAGATAACACGATAGTAGTTCTCACAAGCGAGCACGGCGAGATGGCGGGAGACCACGGTATGCTGGAAAAAAGGAGCATGTACGAAGAGGCATCTCGAGTCCCTCTATTAATTAAAATCCCCTGGTTCAGTCCTGCAAAGTATATGATCCCAGGGAATTTTAGTCAGGTAGATTTGGTTCCGACGTTACTGGACTTATTAGGTCAAGAAATACCTGGAAATTTGGATGGATCGAATAAATCAGATGTTTTCCAAAATGCCAATAGCTTGACAAACAACGATGTTTTTATCCAATGGAACGGACAAGGTGACCGTAATTTAGGAACGGATGAAATCAACCGTTTTATCGAACAACCATGGCGTTCAATAGTCACTGGAGATCGTTGGAAATTGAACCTGTCTCCCGGGGACACCTGCGAGCTCTATGATTTGTACAATGATCCATATGAAATGGTGAATTTATACGACCAGTCAATTAATCAAGACCGGATAAGACATATGGCTGAGAAAATTCAAATATGGCTGAACAATGTTGGGGACGAAACAATGCTACCTCGGGTAGATTAAATGGATTTCGATCATGTCTATTGTTTCCAGCTTAACTCTGAGTGTCATTTTGTTTTCAATAGAACATTGTTGTAACAATAAGGAGATCAAAATTGAGGATTAACCACGCTTTAAAAAAAATCAGGTCCGGACAATCGACAATTGGTTGTTTTCTAGGATTAGGAAGCCCTGACGTAGCTGAATTACTCGCTCATGCAGGGTTTGATTGGTTGGTAATAGAAACGGAACACAATGGGCTGGACTCTGCTGAAATACAACACATGCTGACATCGATTAACGTAACGGAGACAGTCCCATTGGTGCGGGTGCCATCATCAGACAAAGTTTACACTCAAAGAGCATTAGACATGGGAGCAATGGGCATAATAGTGCCTATGGTTAAATCGGCTGAAGAAATTACGGGAATAGTCGAACACACCAAATACCCCCCACATGGAACAAGAAGTTGGGGTCCGCTTAGAGCATCTCAGTACACTATTGACAATGAAGATTATTTCGAAAAAATTAACGATAGCATCATCGTAGGAATGATATTAGAAACATCAGCTGCGTTGAACGATTTAGAGAATATAGTGTCGGTACCTGGTCTAGACTTGATCGTAGTGGGACCCTGGGATATGGCACTATCTATGGGCCTCGATCCTAGGAAATTGCCATTGCCTGAAGTTGACGACATCATCGCGAGAGTTGTTGATATGACATCAGATACACAGATAGCTGTTGGGGCAGGATCAGTCACTCCAGACGGGCTGACAAAACTCCAGGATGAAGGTATTAGATTCCTGAGCTATGGCCCAGACTATGCACTCCTTGTGAAGTCAGCCAAAATGGGACTCGCGGCTTTTAGACAACATTGAAAATCTATTTGGAGAAAATGATGTCAGCTTAGGCAACTAGTGGACTCTGTACATTTCTTTAGCCTGTATATATTGCTCTGGAGTGTTTATATCCAAACAAACCATAGGATCCTGTAATTCGATATTGGTTACTTTTTCCCTATATCGCCTGAAAATTTCACGCATTCCTTGAGTGTCTTCGTTTATAGTTGCCAGTTGCTCTTTTAATGCCCCTGAAAACATCAGTGGATGTCCTCCCTTGCCTCTAAATCTGGGAGACGTAATCAAAGACCTTCTACTCAAATGCGAGTCGACTATTCTAGAAATGATTTCCGGAGTCCTTGGTTGATCAACACCAAGAAGTAAAATATTTTCTGAGAGTTGGTTTATATGGCTTAACCCATATTTAATTGACTCACTTCTACCTATTTCATATCGCTCGTTAACAACATAGCGAACTCTTGGATCAGAATCAGGAATTTCCAGATGATCTGATTGGTGGCCTAAAACAACAACTACTTCAGATACAGAGGGTAGACAGAGGGAAGACGTCGCATATTCCAAAAGAGTAGTTCCATTCCATTCCAGTAGAAGCTTAGAACACTCCATTCTCGTGGACTTGCCTGCGGCAGTCAAAATGGCCGACACATTACCCACTATCCCGTTACCGCCGAAGAACCTTTTACTTTACTAAGTATTCGATTGAAATCACGTTCACTCAGTTTCATTGGAAGGCCCGTTCCGCCCAACCTAAACATTAAAATTTCGGCCATTATGCTCACTGCTATTTCATCCGGGGTTCTGGCGTGAATATCCAATCCTATAGGCGAGCGTATTTCTTTGATTCTATCAAGAGCTAGTCCGCTCCGTATCAGATCTTCGTATATCATTATGGTCTTACGTTTACTTCCCATTAGGCCAACATATTTTGCAGGTGTTTTTGCTGCCGCTTCCAAAGCTACATTGTCATAACGGTGACCACGTGTAGCTACTACAATGAATGTATTAGGATTTATGGGCAAATTAGGAAGAGCATCTTCGGGTTTAAGCGCAACTACCCCATCAATATCAGGAAACCGCTCCTCGTTAGCAAATTCCTCTCTATCATCTGTAATATAAACGCGAAACCCAAGGTTTTTAGCGACACTATAAATTGCTTTCGATACATGGCCTCCTCCACACAACACAATTTGGGGCGGGGTTGTATAGGCCTCTATAAAATATTCTGCACCCGTATCATTAGTCACGAATTCATTTTTGCCATGGACCATTAATGTTTCAGCTTTGGCGGAAGCTTCTTGGTCAATAGCAGAATTTCCTAACGTACCTTCCGTATATCCCCCTTGCCTGATAAACATCTTCTCACCAACTTTTGTTTCGCTTTGATCAGAGGGTTTGATGAGACTAGCTAGTGCTACAGGGGTACCACCTTCATAAGCTGCTTCTATTTCTTCCGCATAGGTCTTATATTCGGTAGAGTCGTATATTGGGTCTATCAGAAAATACATTGTGCCGCCGCAAACAAGCCCATCTTGAGCGGCTAACTCTTCATTAAGATGGTATTCCCGATATTCCGCTTTACCTCCGCTCTTTAATATCTGGCTGGCTGCAAACCAGATATCGCCTTCCACACAACCACCACCCAAGGTACCTACTCCACTACCATCATTCCGAACAAGAAGCTTGGCTCCAGGTTTTTGAGGAGTTGAACCTTTTGTATGCGCAACTGTGGCAACAACTATAGGACGTTCTTTATCGAGCTCATTGACTGCTTCGTGAAAAACATTTTTCATAATTAGACTTTCAGATATTGCTTCTTCTCATATTCTCATATAAGCACTCTGATAGCTTAACAACTTGCTGGGAGCAGTTCAATTATATGTCTAAAGAGTTAACAAAGCTTCAAGTTTCTCTTGAGACCTATTAGGCCCCACTACAGCCAGGTTGAGCCTATCCTTCTTAAAAATATCATTGGCAATTCGGAGCACATCTTCAGCAGTTACTGAATTAATTTGGGCAATTATCTCTTCAACATTTTTCACTTTCCCAAAAACCAACATCTGATTACCCATAAAGGAAGCTAGTGAACGGGTATCTTCCTGTGAAAGCATTAATCTTCCAGTTAGAAATTTCTTCGATTTTTCTAATTCTTCTTCAGGCAGAAATTCTTTTAATCCTACGATTTGGTTCAAAATAATATCTATTGATTCCAAAAGGCGTTTGGAATCAACGCCTGCTGTTATAGTAAATGTTCCTGAATCGCAGTAGTGACTTACTCCGCTTTGAATATCATAAGCAAGCCCCCGTTTTTCTCGAACTTCCACAAACAACCTGCTACTCATACTTCCACCAAGAATGACGCTAATCAGGTCGATTATATACCTATCAGGATCATATACTGACAATCCTCTTAGCGAAATCGCAAGATGAGACTGTTCTGTCCTTTTTGACTGAAGTCTAACCTGGGAATTGGATTGTACCGGACTGGCTGGAAACAGTTCTTGACTATCACCAGCATCCCAGTTCTTACATAGATCATCAACCAAATTTACTACTTCTGAATGAGACACATTGCCAGCCACTGCTATCACTATGTTAGATGCGCTGTAATGCTTACGGTAGTACGTTACTAAGTCATCTCTATCAATTTTATTTATAGACTCTTTGGTACCACCAATATCTCGCCCCATAGGATTATCAGGCCAAAGCATTTCATCAATTAAAGATTCTACTTTTGAGGTTGGTTGGTCATTGATCATATTAAGCTCTTCAATGATAACCATCCGCTCTTTTTCAATATCCTCTGGTTCCAACAGTGAATTACGAAGCAAATCTATAATGAGTTGGAGGCTTTCTCTGAAATAAGGCAATGCTACCCTGCACCAGTAACTGGTGACCTCATATTCGGTACTAGCATTTAATACCCCACCCCCGCTTTCTATGAGCTCATTGATGTCACTTGGATCCGGCATATCAGCAGTACCTTTAAACAACATATGCTCAAGGAAATGAGAAGCGCCCGCTAATCTGGGAGTTTCATATCGGGAACCAACTCCCACCTCCACTGAAATTGAAATTGACTTCATGTGGGGCATTGTACAACTGACTACTCTTAATCCATTATGAAATGTTGAGTTTTGCACAACAAAATTTTCACCGAAAATGCTGGTATCCATAAAGCGTTTCTGGATTAACCTTCCATTTATTATTAACTGTTAACCTTACCCCACCATGTCCACCGAGTAAATTTCTATCCTAACGTATCTGCACGGTCATCAGTGCTCCATTACCCTTCCGCCATCAATATTGATCGACTGACCTTGTATCCAAGAAGCGGGTTCGGTACACAAAAAAGCGATCAAACCGCCTACTTCATCATCGGTACCAGCTCTCCTGATAGGTGTACTTTGAATAAGACGTTCCCAATCGCCTCCCCTCCCTATCACATCCATCCTATGAGTATCGACAGTTCCAGGACAAACTGCATTAACATTGATATGGTGAGGCCCCAATTCCTTAGCCATCGATTGAGTCATTCCTACAACAGCAAAGTTGGCTGCATTGTAAGCCAGTGTATTCGGACTACCCATTTTACCGGCAACAGAAGATACGTTCACAATTTTTCCACCTTCTCCATTATCCAGCATAGACTTTAAAACGGCTTTGGTGCAAAGGTAGGTACCCGTAACTTTTATATCCATAACTTTCTGGAATATAGAATCATCTAATTTGTGAATCGGAACCCTGTCCGGCCCGCGGGCGTAAGCTGCGTTGTTAACCAAAATATCAATTCTTCCAAACTCATCTAGTACATTATCAACCATTTGATTAACCTGAGAAGCCTGAGTAACATCAACCACTAATGGCAATGCTTTAGACCCTAAAGATTTTATTTGTTCACAAGTACTCTCAATGTCTCTCCATCCCAATTCTTGTTCTTCTGTAGGTAGTTGAGAAGAAGTTCTGCCAGTTCCAGTGACAACCACATGAGCACCCAGTTGAGCCAGATGAACCGCTGAGGCTCTTCCTATTCCCCTAAGTCTCCCAGCTCCTGTCACTATAGCTACTTTACCTTTTAGTTCGGGCATAAATATCCTCCTGATTCATTATTCTGAGAAATAATCGATCAATACCAGTCGTATATTTTAAGTCGATCGTCTCAACTCGCTTAAGTTTGCCAAAAATATAATCTAGAGATATTACAGGCCAATATAGAGCATATCAACTCAGTTCAATCATGTTGAGATTTACGACTACCTGCATTTCATGTAAGATCGACGTTTTGAAAATCCTAATATTTGTCACAAGAAATCATGTCCAAGATCAAATTTGATCACAAATACTTAGCAAAACTCCAATTTTAGACGAAGTTATATTATTGGGTTACTAACTATATTAATACAGAGGAACATATGTCCAACATACATATACCCAGTTGGGTGACATTCCCCGATGAAAATTGGGACCGCATACAACCCTCTCAAGCAGGCCTGGATGTTGATAAGTTTCATGCTTTTATTAACAGCCTCAACATACGTGGCGCTGAGCACGGAGGGGAAGACCATTCAGGTAATAAGTGGGGAGCCATACTCACCAGGGCAGGATATTCGCTCTACGAATGGGGAGACGTCAACTACCGATTTCAAACTGCCTCAGTGGGTAAAGCACTGTCGTGGGCTCTTATTGGATTCGCAATTGAGGATGGACTTCTTGATCCAGACCAACCTATTAACGAAACATGGACAGGCGAAGGTGAACTATCACACCCTCACAAATATTTGGATCAGGGACATCATAGGAAATTGACTTGGAAACATATCATTGGCCCCAAAGAAAAATCAGAACACTATGGTGGATTTGCTATAGAAATAGGATCATTTTGGTCAAAACGCAAAAGTGGGGTCAGAGAAGTATCCTCGGGTGTACCTGACTGGGTCAATTGGACTGGAGACCCTTATTATGATCTTTATTCACATGCTGAACCGGGAACTCACGGTCTTTACTCAAGTGCTGGGTTCTGGAGACTATCTCAAGCATTAACTTCCGTATGGAATAGTGACCTGAAAAAAATAATTGATGAAAGACTATTTAGCCAAATAGGGATTCCACCTGAAAACTGGGACTGGTTAACCGGCCATCAAATTAAAAACATGCCAGATCTATATCCCACTATACCGGATTCCTACACCTATTTAGATCCTCCTTTTGAAATTAACGGTAATCCAGTTCGTAGTGGACCCGGTTGGGTGATAATCAGTGCTTCAGATCTGGCTAGATTCGGTCACCTAAACTCGACACGTGGTATATGGAAAAACAAACAAATCATAGATACTGACTGGTTACGGGGCCACAGTGGAGGCAATGGATCTGGTTCAAGTGGTGAATCCAAGAATTTCACGGCAATGGGTGTAGTTACAGCAGAAGGATTCAATCATCTACATGCTACCTCAACCAAAAGCTTGTTACCTGATTCAGTATTCACCGGAGCAATAAACCGTGAAATTTGAAAGATAATCATTTACGATGACTGAAAAGATCAAAACATTCAATTATCATATATAAAGGATAAAAGCATGAAAATAGATATCGTAGGTTCCGGAACACCCACTCCATCTCCTGACAGGTTTGGATCGTGCTACGTAATAAATGTCGGGAATGAAAAATTGATGTTTGATTGTGGTCCTTCAACAACCCATAAGTTGATAAAAATGGGGATTGACATCACAACAATCGATAATCTTTTCTTCACACATCACCATTATGACCATGATGTAGATTACCCCTGTTTCATGCTTACTCGTTGGAACTTATGTGTTGGCGGGGAAAACGATTTACAAGTCTTCGGGCCAAACCTCACTGAACTAATCACCCATCGTCTAATGGATGAGCACGAAGGGGCATTCGCCCACGATTGGATTGCCCGCATAAATCACCCTCTAAGCCTGAATGCTTTTACCTCAAGGGGCGGTGTTCTGCCTCGCCCTGCTCCTGTTGTAATTGCCAATGACATCGGCCCCGGCAAAATAACGTCTGGCCCTGACTGGGAAATAACGGCTGCTCCAGCAGAACATGTTGAGCCCTGGCTGGACTCTCTTGCATACCGTATTGACAGTGAACAAGGCAGCATAGTTGTGACTGGGGATACGCGCCCATGCGAAAGTGTAGTCACTTTGTCCAAAAATGTTGACACAATGATATGCCTGTGCACCTACATAGAGGATGAAGCAGAAGGCACAGCAGAAGCTGAATACATGTGTGGTAGCACCACGGCATCTAAAATGGCACAGGAAGCTGGAGCAAAAAAATTGGTACTCGTTCATCAAACTGATGTGATGGACAACATCGGCGAGACAGAACGAGCGATCAAGGATATATCAAAACATTATGATGGAGAAATCATATGGGGCAAGGAATTAATGAGTATTGATGTATAGTTCAACCGTCATAGTGACGCATCATCGAGACTGATCCCTTGCGTCACTATGAATTGTTGAGTTATCAATATCAAACTAAGTCGAAGCGCTGAGACTGAGGCGGTTTAGACCAAAGCAGCCCGGCGTTCGCCATAGCCTTCTCTCGCTGCGGACTAGACTTCCATTTATCGTAAATTTCATTAGTTTCCCAAACAACTATGCTGGTAATTTGGTTGGGGTCATCCAAAGCAAGCAAAGTCTGGCGGCTTACAAACCCAGGAGCCATACTCTGAGCCAGACCGTTTCCATCCAATTTGGCTCTGGCCTGTTCAAAGAAGCCTGATTTCGCCCAATGATGAGTCAAAACAGCAATTATGGCAGCACCTCACAATGTTCAATGAAGACATATCTACTTGCCTTGAGTGTATCAGCGTAAAGTTGGAGCGGTCAACAGATTTGTTATCTACAGCAAGGTGTATTTACAACAAATAGTCAGTTACAATGTTGACAGGTTCAATTCAGCTAATTAACATGTCAACAACATATCTAGCTTTGGGAGCTTCAATTTTGACCACAGGCCAACCAAATAAGCTTACAGACGCCATTTCAACATATCGTGACTCTTTGAAAAAGAAAGATGCATCTGATCTGATACACAGAGAACTTCACAGATTCACAGACTGGTGTGGCCAAGATAAAAATCTTGAAGACTTATCACCTGCGCTCTTAAGTAAATATGCAGAAGAAATTGGTGGTACCGGTACCAGTCCCCAAGCATCAAATAGACTGCAAGTTATTAGAGGGTTCCTGTCATACGCTCGTAAAGAAAAAATGATAGGAGTTAACCTATCTCAGCACATTCGTATCCCAAAAAGGAAAACGTCTGGCAAATCTGGATCATCAGGAGACTCAAACAAGATTGAGATGAGTCCAAAGGGACATGCTCGCCTACTTGAACAACTTGAAGGATTGAAATCTGAACGTGCCCCGTTGGCTTCCCAGATACGCGACGCAGCAGAAGACAAAGATGTTCGTGAAAATGCCCCTCTTGAAGCAGCGAGGGAACAATTAGGTCTAGTAGAGGGACGTATTAGGAATATTGAAGTACAATTGAATTCAGCAATCATAATAGACCATTCAGAGTCCGCTCCCGACACAGTTCGGATTGGATCTCGTGTGTCATTGACTGATATCACAAACAAGAGCAAGAAATTATTCACACTTGTGGACCGTAATGAAGTTAACTCTCTGGAGGGAAAAATTTCAGACGTGTCCCCAATCGGGAAAACATTAGTAAATAAAACAGTCGGCCAAGAAATTGAGGTAGTAACTCCCAGGGGTAAGACTAAATACGAGATAACCTCTATATCCAACTGAGCCAGTCAGACGTACCCAGTCCAAATCAGGCGTGATGTTTTTTGTGGGGATACTCCACAACAATGAGTTTATTCTAGAAAATTCCCTTCAATATTTTTAACACAATGACATCATGATATCGTAGTTAATTGGACTAAAGTTAAATAAATCTAATATTAAAACGATATTTAGATGTTCCAATAAGATCATTACACTCCAATCATCAAACCCATTACTCTGCTCTTATACGTGAGTTTTGAATAGGAATTTACTTGCTATGTTGCCATTGGTTTGGTAATAATCAAGATGATTTAGCATTTCAACATATTGATTTTCCCTGTTAGTTCCATATTAAAATCTAAACCCGTCTGCAATGATGTCTCATTTAATAGTTGGTTAATTTAAAATTCTAAGGAAATCTAATGGTCAATACAGATTCCCAAACGGAAACATACGAACTTCAAAAAGAACTTGAACAAAATATCACTGGTGAAGTTCGATTCGATCAGATGTCTAAGACAATTTACAGTACTGATGCCAGTATTTACCAAATTGCTCCTATTGGCGTAGTCCTTCCTCGTAGCAGAGATGATGTAGTAGCAATAATTGAGACAGCTAGGAAACATGGATGTTCGGTACTTCCTAGAGGAGCCGGTACAAGCCTAGCAGGACAAACCGTAGGTCAATCGCTGGTAATAGATTTCTCTAAATATATGAATAAAGTGATTGAACTAAATCAAGAAGAAGAGTGGGTCAGAGTTCAACCTGGAATTGTTTTAGACGAACTTAATCACCATCTCCGACCATACAACGTTCTTTTCGCACCAGATCCTAGCACAAGTAATCGAGGTAACGTAGGTGGTGCTATTGGGAATAACTCATGTGGGTCTCATTCAGTTAAGTGGGGAAAAACTATTGATCATACCCTGGAACTAGATACAGTTCTGACTAATGGCGAAACGCATCTTTTCAAACACACCAGCCGTTCAAAGCTCAAGGATTACACAACTGGCAACAGTTTTCTGAGTCAGATTTACCAAAACATCTTACAAATAGGGACTATTAATGCAGAGGAAGTCAAGAAACAATTTCCGAAAATTATGAGACGAGTGTCTGGATACAATTTGGATGAAATCAAGCCAGGTTCAGATTTCAATATGGCGCGTTTCCTCGTTGGATCAGAAGGTACTTTGCTAACTATTACTGAAGCTAAAATGAAAGTAGTTCCTATCCCACAAAATAAAATTTTGGCAGTAATACATTTCCACGAGCTATCACAAGCTCTTGAAGCTACTGTTATTACACTAGAACATTGTCCTGATGCTGTTGAACTTGTTGGAAGCATGATAATAAGACAAGCACAGTCCAATATTTCATACGCCAGAATGATGGATTTCGTTGAAGGAAAACCTGAAGCATTGTTATTGGTCGAAATGAGTGGTACATCTGAACTTGATGTGCGGCATAAAATGGACGAGTTAAAAACAACTATCGATCAGTCAAGATTAAGTTATTCATTTCTTCAGATAGAAAATGTAAAAGACCAAGAGCGAGTTTGGGCAGTGAGGAAAGCTGGCCTCGGACTAATGATGAATGTGAAAGGGCCTGCAAAACCTCTACCTTTTGTGGAAGACACTGCAGTTGCTCCTGAAAAACTTCCAGAATTTGTGCGGAGATTTGATCAGATAGTTAAGGATAACGGTACTTCAGCAGGCTATTACGGACATGCCAGTGTAGGTTGCCTGCACATTCGACCATTAATTGATCTTACAAACAACGAAGGCGTTCAACGTATGGAATCCATTGCTGAAGATATCAGCGATTTGGTTCTGGAATTCGGTGGATCCTTAAGTGGAGAACATGGTGATGGTCTGGTCCGCAGCAATTTTATTGAAAAAATGTTCGGGCCAGTTCTCTACAAAGCATTCCAGGATGTTAAGAAAACTTTCGATCCTCAGAAAATGATGAATCCAGGAAAAATAATTGAATCTTCTCCGATGGTAAAAAATCTCCGTATACAGCCTGATCAGAAATCAATTATAACTGATACAAAACTCAATTTTGAAATCGAAGGAGGATTTAAAGCAGCAACAGAAATGTGTAATGGGCAAGGGGCATGCCGAAAAGTACTTAACGGGACTATGTGTCCGTCTTACATGGTTACACGTGACGAAGAACATTCAACTAGGGGCCGTGCAAATGCTCTTCGTGCAGCGGCATCTGGATCAATATCACCTGATAGTTTCACTTCGAAAAGACTTTATGACATATTGGATTTGTGCTTCGAATGTAAGGCTTGTACTGCTGAATGCCCATCGAATGTAAACATGACCAAATTAAAATATGAGTTCCTAGACACTTATTATCGTGAGAACGGTCAAAACCTGCGAAATATAATGTTTGGTAACATCTCAACGATTAGTAAATTAGGCACCTTTTTTGCTCCATTGTCTAACTGGATCATTAACACTAGAACTTCAAAGGAAATATTCGAGAGCCAAGGTATTGATTCTAGAAGGACATTACCTAAATTTTCTAACCAAAGCTTAACTCAATGGTTTAAAGCCCGTGGTGGATCAAGAATGGCAACCCCAATAAGAGGGCAAATCGTTTTATTTCCTGACACTTTTACAAACTTCAACTACCCCCATATTGGTAAAGCTGCCGTCAAAGTCATAGAACACCTTGGATACGAAATACTGATGCCATCCGTAAAATGCTGCGGTAGGCCAATGCTTTCTGCAGGAATGATTGAGAAAGCCAAATCCAATGCACAATTCAATATCAAGAAGCTACTCGGGTATATCAGAAACGGGGCAAAAATAGTAGGTATCGAGCCAAGCTGCATACTAAGTTTCAGGGATGACTATAAGGATTTGACATCTGATATTTCAGATCTATCTGAAATATCAGATAACACCATGCTCATCGATGAATTCCTTACATATGCGCAAGAAGTGGACGGGGCCACACTAAATCTATCCCAACTACCAAGCGAAATTCTACTGCATTCACATTGCCAGCAAAAAGCTTTGTCAGGAACCAAACAAAGTATGGATTTACTTGGCTCTATCCCCAAGTGCAACATCAAAGAAATTGATTCAGGTTGTTGTGGGATGGCCGGATCTTTTGGATATAAATCGGAACATTACGACATCTCTATGAAAGCTGGAGAAAGATCACTGTTCCCGACAATAAGAGCATCGGACCAAGATGCAATTGTAGTCTCTGACGGTACTTCATGCAGACAACAAATACAGGACGGCACTGGAGTTAAGGCAATACATATCGTCGAGTTGATAGCAGATCTGATCTAGTTCATACCGGTCCCCTATCGGGCAAAATCCTGTCTATGCTAACCACCTTTCTGCCGCGTGTACACCTAACCCTAAGGAATTCGCCTACAACAAGGAAATCATAGGTTTGTTTGTCTATCTCTAGCCAATTATTTCTCAGGCTAATTAGATACTTTCCATCAGTGTTACGTTCCTTAATATCTAACTGCCCGTCTAATATCTCGTATGGGGGAAATGAGTCGTACAAAGACCACAGGCTATATCTAGTATGAGTGGTTAATTTGACAATCAGAGACAAGATAACATCTAAAAACCTATTGTGCGAAATTTTGGGTATCATGAAACTAACGGCCTTTTATTTATCCACGGACACTCTTGTTCAAACGCAGCCGAAACAGCTAGAACAGTCAGTTCATCACCTTTTTTACCAATTATATGTAGACCAATTGGCAATCCATCAGAAGAAAACCCTGCCGGAATCGACGCAGCAGGGTAACCAATTACGTTAATTGGTAAGGTAAACGCTCCGTTCCAATATTGTTCAGGATATTTTGATTTTCCTCGTATTTGTCCCGGAAATAATTCGTTTGGAAAAGCAGGGAAACAAGCCGTAGGGGTAAGAAGAATATCGTAATTTTCAAAAAATTGTGCCATCTTCGACTTTAACAAATCCATTTTCCCTAAGGTCAAAGCATATTCCGACGCAGACACTTTAGAACCAATTTCCAAGTAGAACTTTGCGTATTCGGTAAGTTCATCAGGATTAGTTTCTAAAAAATGACCCAAGGTAGTAAAAGCATCAGACGCAGAAACTGCACCGTATTCATCGTAAGGTGGATCCAGCACCAGATTTGCATCCTCTACCCAACAACCCATATTTTCAAATTCTTTAGCGGCCTTTTGTGTAACTGACAAAACATCAGAATCAACATCAGCAAATCCAAAATCAGAACTCCATGCTATTCGCAATCCAGCAACATTTTTGTTAACGGCTGAAATATAATCAGGAGGTGATTCTCGTAAAGAAGTAGGATCTCTCTGGTCATGACCAGAGAGAACTTGTAGCAAAAGGGCAGAGTCTCTCACAGTCTTTGAAAGTGGTCCATTCTGAGAAAAAATATAAGGCATCTGGGGCCCAGCCTCACCAGTGTAGCCAGAAACTCTACCTTGAGTTGGTTTTATTGCGTAGACACCGCAAAAATGAGCAGGTATCCGAAGCGAGCCTCCTCCATCACTTCCTGTTGCTATTGGACAAAGTGATGATGCTACAGCGGCGGCAGCTCCACCACTCGAGCCACCTGGACTCCGATTCGTATCCCATGGATTTAGGCCCCATTCACCTAGCCTATTTTCACATGTTCCGACCATTGCGAACTCTGGTATATTCGTCTTACCCAGAATGATTGCTCCTGCACCCTTAATTCTCTCGACAACAGCACTGTCTCTTTCTGGACGTCTATCTTTGTACATTAAAGAACCAGCAGTTGTCGTAATATTGGCTGTATTTTGACTATCCTTTACAGGTATCGGAAGACCGTGCAGAGGTCCTAGTTGGTCTCCATTCATAATTGTCTGTTCAGCTACAGTGGCAGCTTTCATAGACAACTCACCATCGACAAACAAGAATGCATGTAATTTCGGATCAAGTTTCTCAATCCTATTTAAAAAAATCTCCGTAATTTCAACAGGCGACACTTGTTTGGTACTTATTAGAGCCAACAAATCCGTAGCTGATTCATAAGCCAATTGGTCATCCATATTCATGACCTCCCCATATAAATGGTCTTTTGATATTGCAAAAGGTTAGTTGTTTCTCCTATTAGAAGCCCTTTGCATACGGAACGGTGGATTGTGGATCAGAACCGGACCTGAAAACACCGATATTATTATCAATCATTACTGCTGAAGGCCTAGCAAAACTATACCAAGCTTCAATATCCGAAACCATCTGGATTCTGTGGCCTTTATCTGTAAGGGTTTTAATAGTTTCAGGATTCATACGGTAGTCCATCTCTGTTTTTGATCCACTCGCATCTAATCTAGATGCAGTAATTGCTTCTTGTGGCCCGAGTCCAAAATCCAAAACATTTACCGTTATGTTAGTGTTAGCGTTGTTAACCTTTCTGCCTCCAGGAGAGCCAACGCTAAGATACCCGCTTCCATCCTTTGTAACCAACAATGGAGCTGCATTAACCAATGGCCTTTTCCAAGGAGCAATCGAGTTAGAGAATCCTGGCTTAGGATTGAACCA
>CEUS01066816.1_pt1 | contig 31446 bp, 25 predicted proteins | sample 427031 | NCBI WGS metagenome assembly CEUS01 (sample SAMEA2622837, study PRJEB7988) | marine metagenome | biome: marine biome (ENVO:00000447); feature: marine epipelagic mixed layer (ENVO:xxxxxxxxx); material: "saline water (ENVO:00002010), including plankton (ENVO:xxxxxxxx)" | depth 140 m | reverse complement strand
GGAAGCTGTACAAGAATTGATCGATGTAATGGCTAAGGCTGAGTAATCTCACGAGAAGCAAGGACGGCCGCTTCACTGTCCTTGCTTCTTTCTAAATTAATATTTTTCCCAAAATGTAATTGAATAAACGATCCGGCATAATAGTTTTCAAAAACATCGCATAATGTGCATCCACCCCAACTAAATATCTCAATTTAGGGGATTTAGATTCAATCACTTTACGAATGGTTGCGGCAACCTTATCCGCTTTCGCGGGCCGTCCAAAAGTATTCTTACGATTTAAATACTTATCCTGGTAAGGCTTGTATGCGTTCTCAGGCTCCTGAGAACGGATACCTTCAGTTTGATTGGCAACAAATTGAGTATCAAAATAACCTGGTGCGATTATTGATACTGATATACCGAAAGGGGCAAGCTCTAGACGCAAATTCTCAGACAACCCTTCAAGAGCAAACTTACTGGCCGAATAAGCCCCATTAAATGGAAGTGGCATTCGACCCAGAACAGAACTTATATTGATAATTGTACCCGTCCCTCGTCTCCTCATTTGAGGGATAAATAGCCTCGTAAACTCCATCAATCCAAAGACGTTGGTTTGAAATTGCTTCTGAATTTCCCACATTTCCAAAAATTCCAAAGGTCCTTTCAAACCATATCCTGCATTGTTCACAAGAACATCAATATGACCCCATTCTTTTAATATCAGATTCGCAGTCTTAGTGAGACTATCGGAGTCACTCACATCCACCTTATAGGGATGCATTTTTGAAGCCATACTGGGTGCATTCCGTATCGTTTCTTCTAAACGATTCATATTTCTTGCAACTATAATTACCTTATATCCTCTCTCGGCAAGATGGATGGCTGAAAGTCTACCAATACCTGATGAAGCGCCTGTAATTAGTACAGTTTTCATATATTTACACCCTGTATATAATCGGCTGAAATACAAAATCAAAGATGACTCGGTGAACTCCGTTTTGAAATATTTTCAATGTTATAATCCCTCACAGTTTGATTCCCAAAGTTCTGGTTAACCTTGCTTATTTCAATCATCGGTGAAAGCAACGCTTCACACAAGAATTACTCTTTAGCAGAGGAAGTTGGAAGATTGCTTGCGGAAGCAGAGGTAACAGTAGTCTGTGGGGGTATGGGGGGTGTTATGGAAGCGGTATGCAAGGGGGCCAGTAATGCTGGAGGGCGCACAGTCGGCATTTTACCGGGGGTCAATCCAACTGATGCAAATCCCTGGGTCGACATTCCTATATGCACCGGCTTAGGGCATGCTCGAAATGTAATAGTAGTTAGGTCAGGACTTGCCGTGGTGGCAATAGGAGGTGCCTACGGCACACTTTCAGAAATAGGCCACGCACTGTCAGATGAGATCCCAGTCGTTGCTCTGAACACATGGAGTTTTAATAGAGAGGGGAATGAAGATGACTCTCTTCATATATGTAAAACCCCAGACCAGGCCGTAAAAACCGCCTTATTACTAGCTAACAAAAGATTACATAATTGTGAGAATTGATGACATACATACAAAAAATAAAAGCTAGGGAAATTTTGGATTCCAGAGGTAACCCGACCGTCGAAGCTGACGTCATATTGTCGGATGGGTCAGTAGGTAGATCCGCCGCACCTTCAGGAGCAAGTACGGGAATATATGAGGCTCTTGAACTTAGAGATGGAGATTCAACTCGATATGGCGGAAAGGGTGTGCTTTCAGCAGTGGAAAACATAAATTCTCTGATATTTCCGGCAATAAAAGGTATAGATGCCTCCAATCAAGAAAAAATAGATACGAAAATTTTAGAGATTGACGGCACAGATAATAAAAGTACAGTGGGAGCGAATGCCAGTCTTGCAGTATCACTCGCTGTTGCCAAAGCAGCGGCTCGAAGTATAAATACCCCTCTTTACAAATACATCAACAACACTGGGCAATATATTCTTCCTGTTCCCATGTTGAACATTATTAATGGCGGTCGACATGCAGAAAACTCAACCGACGTCCAAGAATTTATGGTAGTACCTGCGGGATTCGAAAGTTTTTCTGAAGCGATGAGAGCTGGCTGTGAAGTTTATTATTCACTATTAAACATTCTGAAAAAAAATGGTATGCAGACAACCGTTGGAGACGAAGGGGGATTCGCCCCTTCGCTTGCCTCCAACCAAGCGGCCATAGATCTAATAATGGATGCAATAGAGGATGCAAACTATGCACCTGGTAAGCAATTCTTTATCGCATTGGATACAGCAGCTGCGGAACTCTTCGATGAAGAAAATTCTAATTACGCACTTCAACGAGAAAATAAGACTGTAACAGGAAAAGAATTATCGGAAATATACAGAGACTGGGTAAGCCAATATCCCATTATCAGCATCGAAGATGGTCTGTCTGAAGATGAATGGCATGACTGGAAGAACATGACATCATCCATAGGATCATCAGTACAACTGGTTGGAGATGATCTCCTAACAACAAACCCAAAGCGCATTTCAAAAGGTGTGGCTGAGAAATGCGGTAATGCAGTACTAGTAAAACCAAATCAGATCGGGACACTGACGGAAACACTGACAGCCATTGATATTGCCAGATCTGCAGGGTGGGGAATGGTAATGAGTCACCGGTCGGGAGAAACTGAAGATTCAGTAATAGCAGACTTGGCCGTGGGTACAGGGGTAGGGCAAATCAAAACCGGGGCACCGGCAAGAGGTGAAAGAACTGCTAAGTACAATCAACTCATTAGAATCGAAGAGGAACTTGGAAACACCGCAACTTATGCCGGAATAGAGATATACCAGAGATACCTAAGCTAGAAGCCCTAATTTCTTTATTTCATGGATTAAAAGGGAAGTAGACAAGAGTAATGACAAGTAGTAAGACGCGAATAGGCATTAATGGATTTGGAAGAATAGGGAGACTTGTTCTGCGAGGTATTGCTAATGGAGACTACCCCGATTTGGAGGTAGTCGCGGTAAATAGTTTTGCCGAACCCGAAATCAATGCTCATATGTTCAAGTACGACAGTACCTACGGGGTATACGGAGGTACCGTGTCCTCCGACAGTGATAAATTTATGGTTGATGATATGACTGTCATCTGCGTATCACACCCAAACCCTATTGACATCCCATGGGGCAAGTTAGATGTGGACATCGTGCTGGAGTGTACTGGACAATTTACGAACGCAGAAAAAGCCAGACAACATATTGAGGCTGGCGCAAAAAAGGTAATAATATCTGCCCCAGCTAAGGGAGAGGATGTCACTGTCGTAATGGGGGTTAACGAAGAGGATTATGATCCCAAATCTCACTCAATACTCTCTAACGCCTCGTGCACTACTAACTGTGTCGCTCCTATGATGAAGGTTCTTGAAGATCAATTCGGCATCGTAAACGGTATGATGACTACAATTCATGCCTACACAAACGACCAGCAAGTTTTAGACAAACGTCACAAGGACATGAGAAGAGCCAGAGCAGCAGGTACTAATATAATTCCTACAACAACAGGAGCCGCCAAAGCAGTTGGACAGGTCATACCAACACTGCAAGGCAAGGTTCACGGAATGGCTTTTAGAATTCCCACTGCAATCGTCTCCGTAACGGACGTAGTCGCCACACTTGAAAGCGATGTTACACCGGATGTTATAAACCAAGCCTACATATCTGCTTCTAAGGGAGATCTGAACGGAATTTTGGATTTTAATCTTGAGCCTTTGGTTAGTTCTGACTATAGACAGAATCAATTCAGTTGCGTCATTGACGGCCTTTCGACTATCACACTGGGGAATAACATGGTGAAGGTAGTTGGCTGGTACGATAACGAGTGGGGTTATAGCCTGCGAACCATAGAGATGGCAAGGTACGTCGCCTCAAAAGGAATTAATTAACAATAGCATCTAATATTTATGGAAAGTAGTCTTCAATTGAGTGACTTACCCATAAACGAGTATAATTTCGAAAATACATGTCCATATAAATGCTGACGCGGAGGAACCAAATGGCTATAGAAACTAAACCAGATACGGGTACCTGGACTGTAAAGTCAGGCTTGGCACAAATGCTAAAGGGGGGTGTCATCATGGACGTCGTAACCCCTGACCAAGCAAAGATTGCAGAAGATGCAGGAGCAGTAGCCGTAATGGCGTTGGAGCGGGTCCCGTCGGACATAAGAAAGGTCGGCGGAGTGGCAAGAATGTCTGATCCTAAAATGATTGCCGAAATAATAGAGGCCGTCACAATACCAGTCATGGCCAAAGCACGTATAGGTCACTTTGTAGAGGCTCAGGTACTTGAAGCTTTGGGCGTTGATTATATTGATGAATCTGAGGTTTTAACCCCAGCAGACGAAAACAACCATATAAGTAAAGATGATTTTAAGGTCCCGTTTGTATGTGGCGCTAGAGATCTTGGGGAAGCTCTCAGGAGAATAGGCGAAGGCGCTGCCATGATCAGGACCAAGGGCGAAGCCGGCTCAGGTAATATAGTTGAGGCGGTAAGACACGCGAGGAAAGTTCTCGGCCAGATAAATCATATTAAAAGCATGGAAACAGACGAATTAATGGCCACAGCCAGAGATTTAAAAGCACCTTATGAATTAGTGAAAGGAATCCATGAAAGTGGAGAACTTCCTGTCGTAAACTTTGCTGCCGGAGGAATATCAACCCCTTCGGATGCCGCCTTAATGATGCAAATTGGGGTTGACGGTGTATTCGTTGGCTCGGGAATATTCAAGTCAGAACGTCCAGACATAATGGCTGATGCTATCGTGAAGGCCACCACACACTTTAACGATCCAAACATGCTCGCAGAGGTTTCGAAAGGGCTAGGAGATGCAATGCCCGGGTTGGATATTCGCAGCATGCCAGAATCTGAACAACTGGCAACAAGAGGCTGGTAGTTTGCCAAAAATCGGTGTCTTGGCTATCCAAGGCGACTTTCTAGAACATGGCAAAATGCTCGATGCAATTTCAATGGACTGGCAGGAGGTCAGGCTACCTGATCAGCTAGCCGGTCTTGATGGATTGATTATACCGGGAGGGGAAAGCACGACTATAGTTCAATTGATGGACATATATGGGTTTCGGGATGCGATCAAACGTAGATCTAGGGAAGGCATGGCCGTTTGGGGAACTTGTGCAGGAATGATTGTCATCGCCCGAAAATTATTAGACAAACGCCCGGAACCTCTTGGTCTCATGGATATAGAGGTTTCTCGTAATGCTTTCGGAAGACAAGTTGACAGCTTTGAAACGAAGATACATGTAGCGTCCATACCCGGTGATCCAGTTCACGCAATTTTTATCCGTGCGCCTATCGTTACCAATGTCGGCCCAGAAGTTGAAATAATTGCTGAAGTGGAAGAAGGTAAACCTGTAGCGGTGAGGCAGGACAGACTTATGGCAACATCCTTCCACCCAGAATTGACCAACGACACACGTTTCCATGAATTGTTTTGTAAATTGTCGGGATCATAGAATAGGGAGAAGCAAAAAAAGTGACTGTGGAAGTAAGTAACAGTCCCATATTTACTCAAGAAAAAGATACCGACTTACAAGTGCTGATTGAGGTTATCCCTGAAAAAATCAGAAATAAGCTTCTAAGTCATCCGAATATTGAAGAACTATTAGAGGTGGTCCTCGACCTCGGTCGACCCCCAGAAGCCCGTTTCCTCGGGGTAAATGAACTCATAGACATCGGCGAAGTGGAGCAATCTGACATAGATTTTTCTGTCGACAAAGTGGGAATGTTTGGCGCAGACAATCGAGCAGGCATAGAACGAACTTTACACAGAATTTCTGCCATAAGAAATCGAGGCGGAAAAGTTGTAGGAATTACGTTTAGAGTGGGAAGAGCTGTATATGGAACCATACGGATTATAGAAGACCTCGTCACAACCGGAAAAAGTGTTCTTCTACTAGGCAAGCCAGGTGTCGGCAAAACGACCATGCTGAGGGAAGTTGCAAGAGTTTTGGCAGATGATGCAGGAAAAAGAGTCATAGTGGTTGATACCTCAAACGAAATAGCTGGAGATGGCGATATACCACATCGAGCAATTGGAAGAGCAAGGCGTATGCAAGTCCCATCTCCCACTGAACAACATGGGGTAATGATCGAGGCAGTTGAAAATCACATGCCTGAAGTTATAGTAATTGATGAAATTGGTACAGAGAGAGAAGCCAATGCAGCCAGAACTATCGCTGAGCGGGGCGTGCAACTCGTTGCAACTGCACATGGAAATCAATTAGAAAATCTCATTATGAATCCCACTCTGTCTGACCTTGTAGGGGGCATTCAAACCGTTACTCTTGGCGATATAGAGGCTCGAAGACGTCGAACACAGAAAACCGTATTAGAACGTAATGCTCCACCCACATTCGACATTCTGGTTGAGATACAAGGCTGGAACGTGGTGACAGTCCACGATGACGTTGCAAGCACGGTAGATAGAATGCTTAGAAAGCAATCAGTATCATCTGAAGTTAGATCACTAAGTAAAGAAGGTACTATCGAGAGCCATACATCGGTTGAAACAGCTAACGTGAATTCTCCAAGTAACAATGAACGTGTCAACGGAAATGGTTATCAAGAAAGCCCAGATAAATTCTTCTCTGAATCTTCCAAGATCACTAGTGTTCTACCATACGGTGTAAACAGAGGCAGAATAGATCAAATCATAAAGTCTCTAAACGCCCCGTTAGCCTTGGTTGGTGATATGAAAGTCGCTGACCTAGTTGTCACCACAAAAAACTACCATAGAAGAGGAACACAAGCACTGAAAACCGCCGAAAAGATGGGAAAACCTGTTTTCGTACTCCGAAGAAATACAGTTAACCAAATTGAACAATTCGTTAGGGCCATAGTTAGAGAAAGCGAGGGAAGATCAGTCTCTGATGCTGATCGTTCACTGGCTGTGCTTGAAGCAGAGAAAGCGGCCCTCAGGGCCGGTAAAGGGGAGTCAGACATAGAATTGAGGCCACAAAATTCCCACATCCGAAGACTACAACATCAAGTGGCAACTGAATATGGTCTTGGGTCATCCAGTGTGGGAAGAGAACCGAAACGAAGAGTTGTAATTTCCAGCGAATGACTAAATCTATAGAAAACAGAGGGCTTTTTATAGTATTTGAAGGAGTAGAAGGCAGTGGTAAAAGCACTCAGTGCCATCTTCTAACTCGCCAATTAGAGAAAAATGGAATAAGTTTTCTCCATCTGAGAGAGCCAGGCGATACCAACACCGGTGAAAAAATTAGGGAATGGTTAAAAACTGGCAACGACCTTGATGGACACTCTGAATTATTTCTTCTCTCAGCTTCAAGACGGGCTCTAGTAAAGAACAAAATAGTCCCGGCTTTAAACCGTGGTCAAGTGGTAGTTTTGGACAGATATATGTACTCCACTTTGGCATATCAAGGCTTTGGCAGAGGTATTAGTATTAAACAAATCGAATACATAAATATGATGGCGACTGATGGCCTTAGTCCTGACATCATATTTTTATTAGATATAGACCCAAAAGCCTCGTTCCAAAGAAAAGAAGAAACTAGTTTGGACCGATGGGAACTTGAAGATATAGACTTCCATAAAAAGATAAGGAACGGCTATTTGGAAATTTCCAGGGAAACTCAAAATCTTTGGACAGTAATCAATGCAGATAATCCAAAGAAATCAATAAGTGAGGAAGTTTGGGAGATTGTACTTGGCCGTCTCCCATGAAAATATTTTTTATTCAGCTCTGTAACCTATGTCTATTGGTCCCTTCAGATTCAAGGCCTTATCTTCCAATATGGCTCCCGGCAGGGTGCTAACCATATCTCTGGCACTCTCAACACCAACTATTTTTGAAACTTCAAAATAGCCTTTCAATAGATCGGGAGACCTTTCACCTCTAGACATATGGGTATCCGAAGCAAGAATATGACCGAGATTGCAACGCAATATTTGCTCTGTAAATCTTTGGACGGTGGATCCAAATTTTCCATATACACTGCTAGCAGTCAATTGCGTTACTGCTCCGTTGCTAACCAACTTAGATAGAAGGTTAGGATTGTATTGAAATAATTCCATTCTTTCTGGGTGAGCTATTATGGGAACTAACCCCATTTCAAGTATCTGACTCAATACATCTTCAATAAAATTGGACTTCCTTACATAGGGCATCTCGACCAAAATATATTTACTACCCTCTATAGGTAGAGCCGTGCCGGTTGAAATATCGTCTGGAAGACTTGGGTCCAAATGGTTCTCCATTCCCAGTTTCAGCCTAGTGGAATAACCTCTTTCACTACAAATTCGATTTGCTTCTTCGAGCAGGTCTTTGACATATGTAACTGAATGAAGTTCATTTACATCCTTTTTATGCGGGGTAGCTACTATGGTGTGTACTCCTTGAAGTTCTGACAATGAAACAATCTCCATCGTCTCATCCATGGAGATTGGACCATCATCAACTAGAGGAAGAAGATGGTTATGCAAATCAAACAGAGAAAAGTTCATACGCTAAACGAAATCCTTCGAAATCCTTCAGCATATTTGTATCCACATCTATCTCCGACCCTAGCGGCTGTTATTTTGATTAAATCCGCCAATGCATTGCTTTCTTCACCACTCGGAACCTGTGATTCATGTGCAGCCAATGCTTCTATTTTCTTGTCAATTGACTCGGTTATATTGATATAAGTGTTAGGAGACTCACTCCCCCACATTAACGCTTCGGGAGTCTTATGAGGCAATATCCCTTCAGACTCTTGTTCCGGATAATGGAGACGATCTCGGGCGTATGGGAAAAGAGCATCGAGGGCGACAGTGCCTGCAATCCTATGATCCCTGTGCAAATAAAATCCTGTGCGTAAAGGATCTGTGAAAAGTGCCACATCCGGTTTATACCTTCTAATAGCCTCAACTAACTGTCCCCTGAAGAGCGGGGTATCTTCCAGTGAGCCATCTGGGTAATCAAGTCTTACCACCGCCAGGACCCCCAGAATTTCTGCTGCCTTCTGCTGCTCAATTTTCCTTAGTTCCGCGAGCTTAGGAGATGTCATCTCAGGATCTGATGAGCCTTTGTCTCCATTAGTACAAAGCAAATAAACTACTTCAGCACCCTGTTTTATCCACGTAGCTACAGTCCCTCCACAACCCAACTCAGAATCATCGGGATGCGGGGTTATCACAAGGGCTTTACTCGGTACAGGGAAGAAGTTAGAACTTTCCATTTTCATAACCTTTACTTTTTACAAAGATAGATTGATAGCGGATCTACAAGGTATTAGCTATTCATTGTCACATTCATTCTAGTATTAAAGTGTATCTCTCTAATTTTATGTACTAGCCCCACAGACTTAAATATAATTCACTTTAGAATCAAGGTAGATTCGCCATATACAAAGTTTCCACATTTTGGTAGCAGGTTAATTATTGCGATATGATCGTGGCTCATAAAAAAATAAAAAGAAATAAGAAACCTGGACGACAAAATTTGTGAGAAAATCAATTTGAAAAATATAGTCAAATTTAAGTCTTAATAAATTAACTTATACACATGTGAATGTCACCAATTTAAGAAGTAGGTGAGAGGCAATATTTGCGCTACGACAAATCACTAAAAAAATTTAACTGGCATGACACATCAAGAGTTGTCAGATATTTGAATGAAACTTCTCAATCAATAGGTACTGAGAAGGAACTCAGCGAATCTTTGTTTAGAGACTGGCATACTATGCCTGGAGCCAACCCACAGGAGAACTGTTTCATATCAACTGATGAGTCAAACGAAAAATCCATCAACGGATTCATACATTTTATATGTGAACCAACCATTGACAGAATCGTTGCTATCCAAACAGTAAAATCTCAACCAAATAGGAGAAATATAACCAGTCATTTCGAACAGCTTGCCCGTCAATATCAAAAGAGTAAGAATCTAAAATTCATGCATGTTCAAATTCCGAAATCCGATCCCGAATGGAGTAATACGCTGCGAAATGCCGGATGGGTCAAGGTCAAGGAATACATGAATTTAAGGTGCGATACCTCTGATAAGTTAACTTTCCCTGAATATAGTATGCCGGAAAAATTTTCAATTGCACCACTGAACACTGAAATGGAATTATCAGAATTTACGGCACTCCAAAACGATTCATTTGCAGAACACTGGGGGTTTTCTCCAAACACTGAAGAAGAAATACACAGGCGCATATTTATGGAACGGAGCGAGGAAGATGGAATTCTGGTAATTAGAGAAAATAATAAACTGGCTGGTTACAACTGGACCTTGTTTGCTTCCAACGCGTCTGAATCAATTGGTTGGGTTTCGATGACAGGTGTGGCTCCAGAGTTTAGAGGCCAGAGACTTGGGAGAGCGGTGGTAACTGCAGGTATGCACCATCTGATCCAAAAAAATGTAGGGGCAATTGAATTGGAAGTCGACTCTGAAAATATTCCTGCCAGACAACTGTATGAAAGCCTTGGCTTCAAAATGATTTCTGAGACGGAATGGTATGAGTACACAAACCATAGGATTGAGGATCAATAATTAAGGTCTAATTCAAACGGCTTCCTTCAGACCATATTCTTCAATAGCAGAGCCATATAAGCCCACCACTTGTTTCGCGATCCCCGACCAATTCATCTGATCAGCCTTCAAGACGGCCGATTTGCCCATATATTTTCTGAGATCATGATTTTCAAGAAGAATTTCTATCTTGTCCGCAAAGGGTTCCGGGCACCTCCAAGGAATCAAATAACCTACGTTACCGTCATCCAAAAAAGATGGAATTCCCCCAACACGGGATGCTACCACGGGGGTTCCGCATGCCATTGCTTCCAGCGCTACCAAACCAAAACTCTCGTAATGTGAAGGAAGTACAAATATGTCTGCCGCCGAGTAATAATATTTAAGATCTGACTGTTCCACTGATCCTCTAAAATCAATTAGATCCGATATTCCAAGATTTTCGGCCTTTTCCATCAGAGCCTTTAGTTCTTTATCTCCTGAAAGACTTCCACCTACGACTACCAACTGCAAATCTCTAGAATGAGACAAGGTCTTCAAAGCATCAAAAAGTATGTCGAGGCCCTTAATAGGTTCGATACGCCCGACATAGAGAAGTGTCTCTTTGTCAGGGATCCCAATATGGTTTCGGGAGGTTATTTTATTCTCGACATTAAATCGATTCGTATCAACCCCTGCAGGTATAACTCCAATATTTCGGGCAGGAATATCGTAGAGCTCTCGAATATCCTCTTTTTCTTTCTCCGTTAAAACCAACAAAGAATGAGAAGATTGCATTATTTCTAATTCTATATTCGCCCTGTGTGAAGTTTCTTTCTCTCCAGCACGGGCTCTCAATTTTGTTTTAGCGAGAGTATGAAAGGTGGCCACGTGTGGGACATTCCACGTGCGCGAAATTTCAGCCGCTATCTTTCCTGACAGCCAGTAGTGACTATGAACAAGGTCATACTCAATAGCTTCTTCAGAAATGAATTCATGTAGGTTGGCCGCAAAGTCAGTAGTGTGGATGCCAAGATCTTCCTTTCTCTCCGATATAGGTCCCCCATCCAAATGGACCACCCTCACGTTTAAACTGAGTTCCACAATCTTGGGATCCTGAACATCATGATATCTTGTAAACACATCTACGTGATGCCCAAGGCTCCCCAACTCATTAGCGAGATTTAAAACATAGACATTCATGCCACCGGTATCTTTCTCCCCCAGACGGGCAACCGGACAGCCATGAAAACTAATCAGGGCTAAACGCATGACATCACTTTATATATCCACTCATGATTAACATCATCAAAATTGATGACCAATTTACGATGCTTAATATTCGACCGCTTCAAATTGTATCAAAATGGCAAATTCACCTTTTAATGATTACATCGAATACTGAAGATTCCTGAGCGCCCAGGTGATACTTATACCTTTCAGTCCCTTTAAGAAAATTGTATTGCTTTTTAGATGACTCAATGGCGGTAGAAATCGTATTTGCCTTGTTTAATAAACCCACACTTAAAGACGAGTATTCGGGATTATATCCGCTGTTATAAAGAAGGAAGTTCTCTCCATAATCAAAGCATATACACGTCGCAACCTTAACTCCATTTATCTCTAGAAAAAACAATCTAAATTGGCCGGAATCAGAAAGAGAAGTAGCTATGTCCTTGAAAAATCCCCTGTTATCAGTATCAAGAAAAATGCTCTTATCTTCGCCGCTCAAAGCCATAAGATCGAAAAATTGATCCATAACTGAGTCCACGTTTTCAGAATCTAAATTTACTTCAATTTGTTCACTATCACCATTGGCGTCAAGTCTACGAAATTTACGGCGTAATTCATGCCTATCTTTCTTGCGCAACTGAAGTAGATATTCGTCCCAGGTATCTGGCAGAAGGACAAGAGGAGTTTTATCGGATTCTTTGATTTCAACATCCATTCCCAACGCCCGCGATTTATCAGATATAAATTCCAGAGTTGGGGAATCTTCAAAAATCGACTCTAATTTAAGAGTTTGCCAATCCAGTTGGCTAATTTTTTTTAGTGCTTTTGTAAAAAACAATTCCTCCTTGCCTGCTACCACGGGGAAATCCATATAGTCGTATAAGTTTGAATCTCCAATAAAAGTTGCCATTCCTTCATTGATATGGAGTGGGATAACACCCAAATCAAATTCCCCGTCATCGACCACCTCAATAATCAATTTCCCGCTTGGCGTAAATCTTTTCCACCAAATAGATTGCCATAAAGGTGTTATAAATATCGTATTCATCGAACACTCAGGAAGTATTTGCTCCCAAGTTCTTTGAGCTCTCTGATATTCCTGTCCGAAGTATTCAGTCATTCAAGTCCTTTCAAGGTATCTATTGAAATTCCAGATTTTATTAACTCTAAACCAGCCTTATCTCCTCTTTCAGCCGAAGTAACAATATGGCTCCCTGACTTCCTTACCCCTCTCAAAGTCATGCACATATGCTCAGCGGATAGAAAAACATAGGTGGAATCTGATACGAGTTCATTATGAATAGTATCGACAACTTGATCGGCAAGTCGCTCTTGAATCTGTGGTCTCCTAGAAAAAATATCTAAAACTCTGACAAGTTTACTCACACCGACAACTTTGCCACTTGGTATATAGCCTAAATGAGCATAACCCACGAAAGGCAGTAGGTGATGTTCACAAACAGAGAAAAATTCAATATTAGTAACTATAACAGGCTCATAGTGATTCTCATCAAACTCGGTCACCAATTCGAGCTTAGGATCCTCATTTAGGCCAGAAAAGAAATCTAAATAAAATTCCCCTACCCGCTTCGGGGTGTTTTTTAAACCTTCCCTTTCTGGGTTTTCTCCGATAGCGATCAACATGTTTTTGACCGCCTCAATCATCGACTGTAACGGTACGTTGGTCACCGGATTCTGCTGGAATCCAGAACGTTTCATGACTTAGTTAATGCCTGCTCAACGGATCCAAGTTCAGCCTTATATTCGCCCAATGATGCCGGCACAATCTCATTCGCAACATCCGGATCTTTGAGGCCGTTACCTGTTAAAACACAGACGATTGTCTTTCCTGAAAAATCTATGCCTTCTTCCCGCTGCTTTAGAAGCCCTGCTACACAGGCGGCAGAAGCAGGCTCACAAAATATTCCCTCATATTCCGCAACCAATCTATACGCAGACAGTATCTCCTCGTCAGAAACAGCGCCTATCATTCCTTTTGACTCGTCTCGTGCTTGAACAGCACTTCCCCAGCTGGCCGGATTACCTATTCTAATAGCCGAAGCAACGGTTTTAGGGTTCGCAACTGGCGCACCATTTACTATCGGAGCGGCACCTAGAGCCTGGTAGCCGTTTAGTACAGGAAGGATGCTACTCCGGCCTATATCAAAAAACTCTTTGAATCCTTTCCAATAGGCTGTAATGTTACCTGCATTACCAACAGGTATGAACAAAGCATCTGGAGCCTCGCCGAGGTCATCAATGATTTCAAAAGCTGCGGTTTTCTGGCCTTCTATACGATTAGGGTTAACCGAGTTAACCAACTCAATCGAATGTTTTTTACACAACTCTTGAACTATTTCCAAAGCATCATCAAAACTTCCGTCGACCATTGCTATGTGGGCGCCATAGGCGACGGCCTGAGCCAATTTACCTCTGGCTACATTGCCTTTCGGAACTATTAAAGTAGTTCTTAGTCCGCAATGTGCACCATAAGCAGCAGCAGAAGCACTGGTATTACCAGTAGAGGCACATGCAATACTGTCAAATCCCTTTTCAACAGCTTTAGCTACAGCAACCACCATACCTCTATCTTTAAAAGACCCAGTTGGATTGCAACCTTCTAGCTTAAAAAAAAGAGCCCTACAGCCGATTCTGTCACCAATATGAGAAGACTTAACAAGCGGGGTGTCTCCTTCACCTATTGAAATAATAGGAGTTGCCGAACTAACTGGAAGGTAATCTCGATATCGTTCCAAAACACCGGTGATCATAAAACTGAGTAAAATCCCTCATGTCTTCTCTAGACTAGACTTTTTTTCGGGTGCCCAAGCTTTAGTTAATTAAAACCTCAACACTTAACGGTAACTGAATTACTTTATCTCAGTGCCTCTAGCCCTGCAAGATAGCCTAAAACATGTGTAGGCGCATCAACCTACTAGTCATTCTAATTTGTCTGATGAGACCCCGATAATGTGAAAGGGTGTCATTTGCTTGTGAAACATTTGGAAAATAGAATTGAATTGGCAGCAATAAAAATCTTCGAACAGGTTCTGTCTTATGCAAAAGTAGCACAATCAAGATCGATTCAACTATAAAAATACTACAAAGGATTCTTTCAATGGCCCTCGAAAAGGTCGACATTAAAATAGCCGAAGCAATTTCCAACGAAAAAATACGACAGTCAACAAACATAAATCTTATAGCCTCAGAAAATTATGCCAGCCCATCTGTAATGGAGGCGCAAGGCTCGATTTTCACAAACAAATATGCTGAAGGATATCCAGGAAAACGTTATTACGGAGGGTGCGAGTTTGTTGACGTAGTAGAACAATTAGCAATTGAAAGGGCTAAGTCTCTATTCCAAGCTGAATATGCGAATGTACAACCGCACAGCGGTGCCCAAGCAAATATGGCCGCATATTTCGCCTGTTTGGAACCAGGAGACACTGTACTAGGAATGGGGTTGGAGCATGGAGGCCATCTAACTCATGGAAGCCCCGTAAATTTTTCTGCTAAGCTCTACAATGTCCTCAGTTATGGAGTCGACAGGGAACTAGAAACAATAGATTTTGATGAAGTGGAGTTTCTAGCAAAAAAACACCGACCGAAGTTAATTATTGCGGGAGCATCAGCCTACACAAGAACCATAGACTTCACTAAATTCAGACAAATATGTGACGAAGTAGAGTCCAAACTTATGGTCGATATGGCACATATCGCAGGTTTAGTAGCGGCTGGGCTGCATCCCTCCCCAATAGGAGAAGCTGACATTGTGACCTCCACAACACACAAAACACTTAGGGGTCCCAGAGGGGGAATGATTTTTGCAAGAAAGGATTTAGCAAGAAAGATCAACAGCGCCGTTTTTCCCAATATGCAAGGTGGTCCATTGGAACACACAATTGCAGCAAAAGCTGTAGCATTTAAGGAGGCCTCCACCCCAGACTTCAAATTATATCAAGAGCAAGTTATCACTAACGCAAAAATTTTAGCTAGTACTCTGAAAGATGGTGGTCTCAGACTGGTTTCATCAGGAACAGATAACCATATGGTACTTGTGGACCTAACGCCGCTTGGAATCACAGGGAAAGAAGCGGAGGACTCTCTTAGCAGATCTAATATAGTAGTTAACAGAAACGCCATTCCTTTCGACAAACTCCCGCCGAGGCAAGCAAGTGGGATGCGCCTGGGTACACCTGCCCTTACAAGCCGAGGTATGAGGGGACCTGCCATTAAAGAAGTCGGAAACTTGATATTGCAGGTTTTGAGCAATCTGGGGGATACTCAGTTTGAGTCCAATGTTCAACAGCAAGCACTCAATCTATTAAAGGCATACCCCGCTCCAGGAATTAGTTCTCCCTAACCTAGACAACTACTCCATACGAGAACCACCCCAGGATCTTGATACACCTGCGGCAGTAGGTTCAACAATGACGTTAACAACTGCTGCTTTCCCACTAGAAAAGGCTCGATCCAAAGCTGGTTTTATCTCAGCCGGATCTTCCACTTTTTCTCCATAGCCATGCAAGGCCTGAGCCATTTCGTCATAGGCTGTGAATCCTAATTCTCTCCCAGGTTTCCTTTTGTCCGGAGTTCTTGCAGTCCAACCAGCGTTATTACTAATAACGGTCACTACCGGTAAATTATGCCTAACGGCTGTATCGATCTCCATGGCATTCATACCCATTGAGCCATCCCCATGAAGAACCAAAACTTGTTTATCCGGCTTGGCCACCTGGGCCCCTATTCCATATGGAAGCCCCACTCCCATTGTGCCTGTCACACCAGAATTGAGACGATGTCCCGGGTAGTAAGTTGGAATCGATTGTCTACCAAAATGAAGTATTTCATTTCCATCCACAGAAACAATGGCGTCTCTGTCCAGAAATTCTGTGATCTCATTACATAGTCTAAGAGGATGTATTGGAACCTGATCAGAATTAAGAATGGCCGCATTACGAGCTGATCTGTCATCTTGAGCTTTTTGAAGACTCAAAATCCATTCAGACTCAAGGGCGCCAGCGTAATCAGAAGGGCTTGCCTCCGCAGCCTCATTCAACTGAGACATAACAGCCTTCGCGTCCCCAAATATACCAAGGTCAATGTTTTGATTGTGACCTAACTCCCCTTCATCTATGTCAATTTGGATAATTTTTGCATTTGGGTTAAATCGCCTTCCGTAATTCATCATCCAGTTAAGTCGGGTACCAACTACCAAAACAACGTCAGCTTCACGCATAGCCGTTGATCTTGCTGCTGGAAACGAAACACGGTGGTCTTCTGGTACTAGACCTCTAGACATCGGAGCCGTATAGAAAGGAATGTTTGTAGTGTCTACAAACCGCTCAAGCTCAGAAGCCGCACCTGAAAAGAAGGCTCCTCCACCCGCAAATATTAGGGGTCTTTCTGCGCCAGATATCAAACCCATAGCTTTATCAACCGCGGCACTCTCTGCTGCTGGTCTCGCCCGAGTTTCGGCCCTGGTAGGCGGAAAGACTGCCGATTCTTCCACCTCTTCGTACAAAACATCACCACCACAATCAATATATGTGGGCCCAGGGCGTCCAGATTGGGCCTGCCTATAGGCAGTACTTACAATTTCAGGATATCTGGAAGCCATAGTCGGCCGGTGCCAGTATTTACAAAGGGGTTGCATTATTCCTACTTGATCAACCTCTTGAAAAGCATCTCGGCTAATCTCATGAACGGGGCTAGCACCACCCAAAATCACCATGGGAGAGCAATCAATGGAAGCGGTGTAAACCCCGGTTATCAAATTAAGAGTTCCGGGACCAGATGCCGCTGTTAATACTCCTGGTTTTCCTGTAACTCGGGAATATGCATGGGCTGCAAACGCCGCAGCTTGCTCATGTCTAAAGTCAATCGTTCTAATCCCGACATCTTGACATTCCATTACGATGTCGAAGTCAGGACCGCCCATTAAATAGAAAAGAGTATCTACTCCCTCTTCCTTCAAAGTTTTTGCAATTAAATAATTCCCGCTAACTTTACCCATGGGGAGTATCTCCGTTTTGCCAGTCTTTTTAGACTTTATTCTCCATTTTATTTTCCACCACTGCCACCTAGCTCAAGGCAAGGTTATCATAGACTCGAAGTTTTTTTCACAACCGCTATTTCCCGTTTAAGTCCACAATATTTTAGGGGCATTAATCCTTATTTTCAGGATTAGTCTTTTCCTAGGAGAACGTCCGTCGACATCGAATCAATTTATGATACGCACAGGAAAGGCATATTGATATTTGATGAAGCCGAGTTTCAAGTCGGCTAGTCCGCCAATTTCTTTAATGCTTCTGACGCTGCTTCCTTCTCTGAAGCCGATTTACTCAAACCTCTACCCTGACCCAATGAGGTGCCCCCCACAGACACTTCTGAAACAAATACAGGCGACGAATGGTCCGGCCCTGTTTGTTCAATGATTCTATATTTAGGAATTTCCCCATTCCTCATTTGCATCAAATGCTGTAAGGCTGTTTTGGGATCTTTCATAACGCCTTGAGTTAGTGCTTCATCTATCGGAATTGACAACCATCTTTTGACAGCCTGAGAAGCTGTTTCGAAATCTCTGTCCAAATAGACCGCACCGATAAGAGCTTCAAAACAATCCTCAAGGTTAGAAGGACGGTCGGCTCCACCTGATTTTCTTTCACCTCTTCCAAGTATGAGGAATCTATTAAGACAGAGTCCCCTAGCGGCTTCTTGCAAAGTTGATCCCCTCACGATTTGGGAACGAAGGTTTGTTAGATCCCCCTCGCTAAACTCTTTCACAGATTCAAATAGTAACTGCGCAATAACGAGCCCTATAAGAGCGTCCCCTAGAAACTCCAGTCTCTCGTTACTCATTGAATCGCCCAAATCTGTCTCATTCACAGCGGAGCTATGAGTCAATGCCTGTACAAGCAATCTTTTGTCTTTAAACGCAATCCCTAGTTTAGATTCCAGCATTCTCAACTTTGGGTCTTCAACATGGAACACTTCAGCTTTCTTCATGAAAGTAAACAATTGAGAAAGTCTAAGTGTGAACAATTATTTTATACAGCGCCTTTCGGCCAAGGTGGCTGAGGCCGCTTGACTTCCCCGATGTAGGAGCGTTGTGAAAACATTCCCAAGAAATGTTCGAAGGTTTTCAATGATTCATTCTCAGGAGGTATAAATGTTTTGATATATGCAGCTTGTCCATTGGGGAAAATGAAAGTAGGAGTGCCGAATGCTCCATGGACTTCTGTAGCTTCAATGTGGTCGTCCGCTACTATCTTAACAAGTTCCGGATCATTCAAGTCTTGTTTAAACTGAGAAGTATCCAGGCCAGACTCCCCTGCTATTTTCAGGAACACTTCATTATCATTTAACGGAGCTCTGTTTCCCCCGTGTCGTTCAGTTAACAGCGATAGAAAGAATTTGTTGAAAGCTTCTTTACCTTGCTTTTTTGCGGCTTCACCAGCAATCGCCGCTAACAATGACCTAGTCTCTGTATAATCTTCCTCTTCCCAAACTTTCCAGTCTCCACCATCTTTGGCATTAATTTGCTGCAGAGAGAAATTTCTCCAGTTCAGATCCAAATCATCTCCAATTTCATTTTTTACAGTATCCAGCCACACGGCTGCATTAAACACATAAGGTCAAGCAAAGTCGTAAAAGACATCACATTTCAAACTAACCATTTCTAGCTCCTTGGGATTCCATACAGTAGTCGGACATCCATTTCTAGTTTAGGGTCTGAGTAAGATTTTACTTACACCCGCTAAAAAACGTCAAAGTTCCATATCCTGTCAAAACATAATCGAGTAAAACGAATAAAGTTGCACAGCTGTAACAATTAGTTAACAATCGATGCAGGTTTATTAAAGTCGATGCGGGGATAATATTCGAGCAGATTTGACCATACACCTTTTAACACACAGCGACTTAGAAAACGAAAAATAACTAACGGGAGAAATCCACTTGGCGAATGAAGCGGCAGAAATACTAAAGCTGATGAAAGACAACGGGTGTGACATTCTAGATCTTAAATTCACCGATCTTCCGGGGACATGGCAGCACTTTTCCGTACCAGTTGGCCAAGTAGATGATGATTTGATTAGTAAGGGAGTCGGGTTTGATGGATCAAGTATACGCGGATTTCAGAGCATCGATGAGTCGGACATGCTTATTGTCCCAGATCCCCAAACAGCGAAAGTAGATCCCTTTTACAAAGGCACAGTCACATGCATAGCTGATATCAGGGACCCCATAAGTGGCGAAAGTTACAGCAGAGACCCTAGAAATGTCGCAAAAAAAGCCGAAGAATACTTAATAGCCACTGGAATAGGCGATACATCCTTCTGGGGTCCTGAAGTGGAATTTTTCATCTTCGACTCAGTTCAATTCGATTACGGCTCCAACTTTGGGTTCCATAAAGTCGACTCCGACGAAGGCATTTGGAATTCTGGTGAGCCATATATGTTGGACGGAGAAACAATTAACAAGGGCTATCGTCCTAGACACAAAGAGGGTTACTTCCCCGCATCTCCAATGGATACTGGTCAGGACCTTCGGAGTGAGATGGTGAGGTCTTTGGTAAATGATTTTGGGTTGACAATAGAGGCGCAACACCATGAGGTTGCAACTGGTGGACAGGCTGAAATCGATATGAAGTATGACTCCCTGCTCACTACAGCTGACTCTGTGATGATGTACAAATATGCAGTGCGAAATGTCGCAAAAAGGCACGGCAAAGTCGTCACATTTATGCCTAAACCTTTGTTTGAAGATAACGGCACCGGAATGCATACCCACCAATCAATTTGGAAAGACGGTGTCCCATTGTTTGCTGGTGATGGGTACGCTGGATTGTCTGACCTTGCACTAAATTACATAGGGGGACTCATCAAGCACGGCAAGTCACTTATGGCTCTTGCAGCTCCAACGACCAACTCCTATAAGAGACTCACTCCCGGATTTGAAGCCCCCACTATACTTGCGCTTTCAGCGAGAAATCGTTCAGCCGCATGCAGAATACCCATGTACTTCAACGATCCGAAAGCAAAAAGAGTGGAATTCAGATCTGCCGACCCCACATGCAACCCATATCTGACGTTCGCAGCTATGCTTATGGCTGGGCTTGATGGAATAGAAAACGGTTACGACCCTGGAGAACCTCTCCAACAAGATCTCTTTGAACTCTCCGCCGAAGAAACCTCTGCATTTCCTCAAGTACCTAGTAGCTTAGAAGAGGCCCTCGAATCTCTCGAAGAGGATCATGAGTATCTTCTAAAAGGTGGAGTATTCACCGAAGACGTAATAAAGAACTGGATCAGCTATAAAAGAGAACATGATGTTGATCCTGTAAGACTTAGGCCTCACCCATACGAATTTTATCTCTCATTTGACGCATAAAAAGTACAGCTTGGACCACATGCTCCTTACAAATACCAGGTGGCAGGTAAATCTCCAAGCGTGTTAGTCACAAAATTCAATTGACACTTATTTCACAAACAGATACGATTTTTACCCTTCAAATCAAAAGAATCCGATCGCCGTTTACGAACATTCTCCGACCTGCATTAACTGCTGACGGTGATTTCGTCGACCACCAAATCCGAACCAAGTGATTTATTGGTTCAGAGGAGGGCCAAAGAATGCTAAAACGTAATAGTGAAGCCGTTGAATATGTGCTTCACGAAGCTCGTGAAAACGACGTCAAATTCATCCGCCTGTGGTTTACAGATATATTGGGTGGGATAAAGGGATTCGCAATCACGGTTGAGGAGCTTGAGAACGCTTTAACACGAGGAATGGGATTTGATGGATCAGCTATAGCGGGTTATGCAAGAGAAGATGAACGTGATTTATATGCTCTAGCAGATCCTACAACGTTCAGCATTCTTCCCTGGAGACCACGTACAAATGCTGTGGCGAGGATGTTTTGCGACATCGTTACCCCAGACGACAAGCCTTTTGAGGGTGATCCACGATCCGTTTTAAGACGTAATATAAAAAGAGCTTCTGACAAAGGTTTCACTTATTATGTTGCTCCAGAACTCGAATATTTTTATTTCAAAGACCAAACTGGAACTGGCTTCTTAGACTCAAGCGGTTACTTTGACCAGAATACACCTGATTTAGGTACTGACCTCAGAAGGGAAACAGTACTCACTCTGGAAGAATTGGGAATACCAGTAGAATCAAGCCATCATGAAGCTGCTCCCAGTCAACATGAGATTGATCTGCGACATACAGATGCATTAACAATGGCCGATACCGTGATGACTTATAAGCTGGTGGTCAAAGAAATTGCTATGAGCCAAGGTTATTTCGCATCTTTTATGCCAAAACCATCGGCGGACATCAATGGAAATGGAATGCACACCAACATGTCCCTTTTCAAAGGTGACGAGAATGTTTTCTACAGTGAGACCGGGAGACATCACATGTCAGAGACAGCAAGACAGTTTTGCGCTGGATTGTTGAAACATGCTCGAGAAATCACTCTTGTTACAAACCAATGGGTTAACTCATACAAAAGGCTTGTTCCAAGTTATGAGGCCCCAACATATGTGACATGGGCAGAAGTTAATAGGTCCGACCTTATTCGGATACCGTCATTTAAACCAGGGAGAGAATCCTCTCGTAGAATCGAATACAGGGCCCCAGACCCAGCTTGCAACCCCTACCTTGCTTTCAGCGTTATGCTCGCAGCAGGAATGGAAGGTGTCGATAAAGGATATAATCTCCCTCCTGCCATTGAGGAAAACGTCCATCACTTAGCTCCTTCGGAACGTAAGAAGCTAGGCATAGAGTCGTTACCCGGTAATCTTTGGGAGGCTATTCAAGTAACCGAGGCTAGTGATTTGGTAAGAACCTCACTTGGAGACGAAGTTTTTAACAGCTTCATAGAAAATAAAAAGATCGAATGGGAAAACTACAGTTCTCAGATATCGCAATACGAATTAGAAAAATACTTGCCTATACTTTGAATTAGGTCATCAGGAAGTAATTCAGGAAACATATGCGAAATAAATATAAACACCCGAATTTACCTAAACTGGTAAAACAAGGCCTGTACGACCCGTCGTTTGAACACGACGCATGCGGCGTTGGAATGGTAGCTGATATAAAGGGGGTTAAATCTCATAAAATAGTCGACCAGGGACTAGAAGCCCTTTGTCATTTGGGTCACAGGGGAGCGGCTGGAGCTGACCCTGAAACCGGCGATGGTGCCGGGATACTCATCCAAATACCCCATAAGTTTTTCTCTTTGCAACTAGAACAGATGGGAATTGACATACCAGAAGCTGGTCAATATGGGGTAGGCATGACATTCCTACCTTCAGAGAATTCCGAAGCCGAGAAGTGCATAAAAACAATTGAGTCCTGCATTAAGTCGGAAGGGATGTCACTACTCGCCTGGCGTGATGTACCAATAGATCCATCCAAAATAGGTGTTCTGGCCAACGCCAGCCGGCCTCTGATAACTCAATTTTTTGTTACAAACAATTCTAGTCTCAGTAATGAAAACTTCGAATTTGCCCTTTACACGCTTAGAAGACAGATTGAGAAATCTGTCGAAAATTTAGAATTATCACAAGCTGACGACTTTTATGTTTGCTCCCTTTCATGCAACAAAATTGTTTATAAGGGACTTGTAATGGCGCATCAACTCCAGGAGTTTTATGTTGATTTAGCTGATAGCAATTTTGACTCCTCGTTCGCCTTGGTTCACTCACGGTTTAGCACAAATACTCTCGGCAGTTGGAAATTAGCGCATCCTTACAGATATGTAATACACAACGGAGAAATAAACACCCATCGAGGAAATGTAAACTGGATGGCATCAAGGGAAAAAGTCTTTGAGTCAGGCATCTCTGGAAGAGATGCTCAAAAATTGGTGCCCATAATAAAAAATGGACAAAGCGATACCGCATCTTTGGATAATGCGCTCGAACTTCTTATAAGTACGGGTAGGACCATCGAACACTCCATGATGATGCTTATCCCAGAGGCTTGGGGGGACCACATCCCTATGGCCCAAAAGAAAAAGGACTTCTACGAATATCACGCAAGTATCATGGAACCATGGGACGGACCTGCCTTAGTGATAGGTACTGATGGCAAAAAAATATGTGCGGTCCTAGACCGTAATGGTTTGAGACCATGTAGATACTTAGTAACCACGGATGGACTCCTTGTGATGGCCTCTGAAACTGGCGTTATAGACATTCCTCCGGAGAAAATAATACTGAAGGAACGTATTTATCCTGGAAGAATGTTCCTCCTAGATACTGAAAAAGGCGAAATCATCAATGACGAGGAACTTAAGAAAGGCCTCGCCGACCAAAAGCCATATGGAAAGTGGCTGAAACAAAACAGAGTTTACTTGGAAGATCTGCCTGTTCCTACGACAACATCAAAAAGTTGTGATCAAGAAGGACTGACAGCTAAACAAAACACCTTTGGATATTCCCTGGAAGACTTCAGAATGTTGATGGAACCTATGGCATTAAACGCCTACGAACCAACAGGCTCAATGGGAAACGACACCCCATTAGCATTTTTATCCGATGAAAATCCGATTTTGTTCAACTATTTCAAACAATTATTTGCTCAGGTTAGTAACCCACCATTGGACGCCATTAGAGAGGAACTTGTAACTTCCCTTATGGCAACAATAGGCGAAGAGCGGAATATTTTTAAGGAAACACCTGAACACTGCCGGCAAATTACCATTCGAAAACCAGTGATTACTAATGGCGACCTAATAAGAATAAAAGAATGCAACCTTGAAGGTCTCAAGACAAAAACTATATCAATCCTATTCAATCCAAATAGAAAGTCAGGGCTTAAAAATGGAATGGATCGAATCAGGAGAGAGGCCTCATTAGCAATTAAGGAAGGGGCCTCTATTTTGGTCCTCTCCGACCAAGGGGTGGATGAGGAAAATGCACCTATACCGAGTCTGTTAGCCACCGCCGGTGTCCATCACCATCTCATAAAAGAGGGAACCCGAACGAAAGTTGGTCTAGTTATAGAAACTGGCGAGGCACGCGAAGTGGCCCATTTTTCACTGTTAATAGGATTCGGAGCCGCTGCTATAAATCCATATCTCGCCTTCGAAACATTGAAAACCCAGATAGAGGCTGGGGAATTTTCTGAAAATATTTCCTTCCCCCAAGCAGAATTAAACTATTTGGAGGCTTGCCACAAGGGTATATTGAAAACCATGTCGAAAATGGGAATATCTACCATTCAAAGTTATCGTGGAGCGCAGATATTTGAAGCTATAGGACTAAACAAAGAATTAATAGACGAATACTTCACTTCTACTCCATCTCGCATTGGGGGTATAGGTCTTGACGAGATACAGAAAGAAGTCATTGATCGCCATAGCACTGCTTATGGTGCGACAAGGCCATACGGAAATTTACAAATCAACCCCGGAGGGCAATACCAGTGGCGACGTGACGGAGAATTTCACATGTGGAACCCGAAAACGATAGCCTCCTTGCAACATGCGGTAAAGAACAACCAGTGGGATAGTTACCAACAATTTGCCGATCACGTCGATAATGAAAGTAAAAGGCTCAGCACTATAAGAGGACTTCTAGAGTTTAAAGAAGTAAAAAACTCAATTCATATCGACGAAGTAGAACCCGCTTCAGAAATAGTCAAAAGATTTGCGACAGGAGCCATATCATTAGGTTCAATAAGCCGAGAGGCACATGAAACCATGGCTGTGGCCATGAATCGCATTGGAGCAAGAAGTAATACGGGAGAAGGAGGGGAGGACTCAGCCCGCTACATTCCAGACCAAAATGGTGACTCAAGAAATAGTGCCGTCAAGCAAGTGGCCTCTGGTAGATTCGGAGTATCAATAAACTACCTCAGTAGTGCAAAGGATCTACAGATTAAAATGGCTCAAGGGGCCAAACCTGGTGAAGGTGGTCAACTACCAGGGCACAAGGTAGATGAATATATAGGAAAAGTCAGAAACTCCACACCTGGAGTTGAATTAATATCTCCACCACCACATCACGACATATATTCGATTGAGGACCTGGCCCAACTTATCCACGACCTTAAAAATTCAAATCCGGACGCCCGTGTACATGTCAAATTAGTCGCAGAATCAGGTGTAGGAACAATTGCTGCAGGGGTTTCAAAAGGTCATGGGGATGTGGTTTTGATAAGCGGGCATAGCGGAGGAACAGGAGCTTCGCCCGAATCCTCAATAAAACATGCCGGCCTCCCATGGGAACTTGGAGTAGCGGAAACGCAGCAAGTTCTCGTGATGAATGACTTGAGAGGACGAATCGTGGTCCAAACTGATGGCCAAATTAAGACAGGTAGAGACGTAGCTATTGCATGTCTTCTAGGGGCTGAAGAATTTGGATTGGCTACTGGTCCTCTGATTTCAATGGGATGCATAATGCTACGTAAATGTCACTTGAATACATGCTCTGTTGGTATAGCCACACAGGACCCAGACCTGAGAAAAAAGTTTGCCGGGGAACCTGAACATGTAATTAACTATTTCTTTTTCATCGCTGAACACCTCAGACAGATCATGGCACAGCTTGGAATTAAGAGCATAGCTGAAATGGTAGGTAGAGTGGATTTATTAGATGGGTCCAAAGCCATCGATCACTGGAAAGCTAAAGGCATAGATTTCACTAATTTACTGCACAATCCTGTGGTTCCGGAAGGCGTGGAAAGGCATTGCGTTACTAACCAAGACCATGGTCTTGAAAAAGCCCTCGATCAAGAATTGGTCAATGAATCCAAGCTTGCACTGGAGCACGGTCAGCAGGTAGTAATCAAAAAAACTATAGATAACTCAAATAGAACAGTTGGCACCATCCTGAGTCATCAAGTTGCTAAGACCTATGGTGAGGATGGGTTACCAGAAGGGACGATTCAGCTTAAGTTCGAAGGCTCCGGAGGTCAAAGTTTTGGAGCCTTCTTATCTAAAGGTATCAGCGTCGATTTGAATGGGGACGCCAACGATTATTTTTGTAAAGGCTTATCCGGCGGTAAAGTAGTAATAAAGCCTCCAACGAGTTCAACATTCATTCCTGAAGAAAATATCATCATCGGAAACGTTGCGCTATACGGTGCTACCTCTGGACAGGTATTCATTAGAGGGATAGCAGGGGAACGTTTTGCTGTCCGTAATAGTGGGGCTGAGGCGGTAGTAGAAGGGGTGGGAGATCATGGTTGCGAATACATGACACGCGGAAAAGTAGTAATTCTAGGTTCCACTGGCAGAAATTTTGCCGCGGGAATGAGTGGAGGTGAAGCATATGTACTTGATGAATCTGGCAAATTTGAATCCCTCTGTAACAAAGGGCTCGTTAGCCTTGAACCCGTAACTGCTCCATCTGACATCAAGGATCTACACAGGCTAATCAAAACTCATGCTAGTCTAACTGGTAGTTCAAATGCCACACGAATCTTGAAAAATTGGGATGAGACACTTCTAAATTTTATTAAAGTAATGCCAAACGACTACAAACGAGTACTAGAGGAAATGAAAATCTCAGAAGATAAAGTGACGGTCTCAAAAGATGGGTAAACCGACAGGGTTCAAAGAATTCCAGCGTGAAACTCCTGAGACTCTTCCAGTCACCGTTCGCATAGGAAACTATAGTGAATTCTACGAGGAATGGAGTACTGAAAAGGCTGGCAAGCAGGGGAGTAGATGCATGAATTGTGCAGTGCCTTTCTGCATGAGTGGATGCCCATTGGGAAACATCATTCCTGATTTCAATGACCTCGTATATAAAAACATGTGGGAAGAGGCCCTCGCGGAACTTCATTCCACAAATAATTTCCCGGAATTTACGGGAAGGATATGCCCTGCTCCATGTGAACAGTCTTGCGTTCTTAATATAAATGAGGACCCCGTAACCATTGAATATATTGAAAAAGCCATATCTGAAGAAGGTTGGAGAAATGGCTGGATAGAACCACTTCCGCCTGTGTCAAAAACCGGGAAAAACATAGCTGTTGTTGGATCAGGACCAGCTGGCTTGGCATCAGCGCAACAGCTTAATAGGGCCGGGCATCACGTTACTGTATACGAAAAGTCTGACACAATTGGCGGATTACTGCGTTTAGGAATACCCGATTTCAAATTAGAGAAAATGGTAGTCCAGAGACGGGTAGACCAGATGGAGCAAGAGGGAATCAAGTTTGTCACAAACGCCTACGTTGGCAGAAATGTAAATATTGAAGATCTAAGAGAAAAGAATGACGCCGTCCTATTAACAGGTGGTTCGACAATACCAAGAGATCTACCAGTTGAGGGTAGAGACTTGCAAGGTGTACATTTCGCGATGGATTATTTAACTCAACAAAACAGGATAAACAGGGGAGATCAAATAGATCCCTCAGAGCGAATTTCAGCAGAAGGTAAACGTGTAGTTATACTTGGGGGAGGAGATACTGGATCAGACTGTCTGGGAACTGCCCTCCGACAAGGGGCCGAAATAGTCTATCAACTAGAACTACTACCTCAACCACCTAAGAAAAGATCTGAAAATGATATGTGGCCTAATTGGCCTATGACTCTTAGGACATCTTCTTCCCACGAAGAAGGCGGTAGCAGGGATTACAACATTCTCACCAAGAAATTCTCAGGAGAGGACGGAAAAGTGGAAGTATTACACGGGGTGAGACTTGAATGGGGTGACCCCGACGAATCAGGAAGACCTGTGATGATTGAACAGGAAGATAGTGAATTCGAATTGGAAACTGATCTGGTTCTCTTAGCTATGGGTTTTGTTCATCCTGAACATGAAGGTATGATAGCGACTCTCAAGGTCGAGCTAGATGCTCGGGGCAACGTTAAAACCAACACAGATAAAATGACGAGTGTTGACGGAGTGTTCGCAGCCGGAGATATGTCGAGAGGCCAATCACTCGTTGTATGGGCTCTTGCGGAGGGTCGAGAAGCAGCCCGCGGGGTAGACAAATATTTGATGGGAGTGTCCAGTTTGCCCAGATCTTCAAGCACATACTAAATTATCAACGCATACATGGAGAAAATTAAACCGAAATGTATACGGTGTATGAAACCTAGAATTTTATAGCGTCAAGAACTGTAGAGTTGTCCATATTGTTCAAAAAGGAGGACATGAACATGAGTAAACTGCGAGTAGCATATATATCTGGAGGGGAACCTGATAATGACCTCGTCAAGCAGCAGCTTGAGGGTGTAGACCACGATTTTGATGCCTATGTTTGTAAGAGTGATGGTGAAACCATAGAGGCTGTCAAAGGGGCGGACGTCATAATCAACCAAGGGGTAGCAATGCCCCGCAGCGTTATTGAAGAAATAGACAATGCACAGGCTGTAGTCAGCTTTGGCCACGGGTTTAATCATATCGACCATGAGGCCGCGACAGATCAATCACTAATGGTTGTTAATACAGCCGGTTTCTGTACTGAAGAAGTTTCCAACCATGCCATAATGCTACTCCTAGCATGTGCAAAAAAATTGACCATACTTAATGACCTTACTAAATCTGGTAAATGGGGCCCGGATACTAGAGCTGCACTGATGCCAATGGCACAAATCACAGACCAGGTCCTAGGACTTGTATCACTTGGAAATATAGGCAGAGCGGTGGCACGAAAAGCGCAAGCGCTGGGAATGACCGTGATCGCCTATGATCCCTACGTTCAACCTTGGATAGCTAGAGAGTACAGAGTTGAATTGAGGCCAAGTCTTACCGACGTGGCCCAGAATTCTGACTTCGTCTCAATGCACACACCTTTGAACAATCAAACAACCAAGCTTGTAGGCGCTGACTTCTTCAAAGCCATGAAAACGTCGGCATACTTCGTCAACACCTGCAGGGGAGGAACCGTAGATGAGGAGGCTCTCATTGCAGCACTTCAAAATGGAGAGATAGCTGGAGCAGGTCTGGACGTTTTCGAGGTCGAACCTACATCACCAGATAACCCATTGTTTAAGATGGAAAACGTGATGGTTACTCCCCATTCGGCAGGAAGCTCAAGTAGATCCAGAGTTGCTTCCCAGGTACAAGTGGGGCAAGAAGCAGCACGACTATTAAGCGGAACATGGCCCATGTCTTTGGTAAATCCTGAAGTAAGGGCTAAAATCGACATGAGGACCCCAGCTACAAGGAATTAATCCTCAAAAATGTGTTGGCTGGTGATGAACTGGCCAACACATTTCAGCAATTCATTAAAAGTAAACTGGCTCCAAAACCACATTCACTCCTCTGCTACCAGAATTAAATTATTTCTGGGTCCCTGGGATTTTATAATTGAAACTTGCCTCAGACTTAAGTTCAGATTCAACATATTCCATTAGGGAAAAGTCTATTTGATCGTTGATAGCCATACCCACATACTTCCCCCAGATGTAGTTTCAGACATGCCTAAATTCATGTCTAGAGATAAAACCTTATGTAACTTGTTCCGTAACGGGAGTAGGGTAAGCACCGCCGAAACTTTATTGAATTCAATGAATCAAAATAAGATCGATTACTCTATAGTGATGGGAATGGGGTGGTCTGATTATTCATTCAATCAATACGTAAACGAGTATCTAATTGAGTCTCAAGTTAAATCAGGTGGAAGACTCGTTGCCATCACAGGTATCACGCCACAACATGGAGACATAGGTATTTACGAAGCAGAACGGTGTATTGCTTCTGGCAGTCATGGGTTTGGAGAGGTTCATCTTTCAGAACAAAAGATGGCAGGAAAACCCTTAGATTTTCTGGAGCCCTACATGAGTATGTTGTTAACTGCAGAATTCCCACTAGTGGTGCACAGTTCGGAACCCGTTGGGCACTTGTATCAAGGGAAAGGGCAAACCAATCCTCAGGAACTGGAAAAACTCGTCCAGTTTTTCCCAAATAACAAAATGGTTTTGGCCCACTGGGGAGGGGGGATTCTATTTTATGAAATGATGAAAGAGATGAAGGAGCTTATGGGCAACGTATTCTATGACACCGCTGCAACCCCACTACTCTATAACTATAAAATATTTAACGTGGCATTAGAAATAGTAGGGGCAAATAAAATACTCAGTGGCTCAGATTATCCCTTACTAAAGCAGAAAACAATTTTTGAACCGCTAAATAACAACGATGTTAGTTCTAGAGAAAAATTATCAATGCTTGGTGAAGTTGCAGCTAGCGTATTCAAAATAAATATCAAGTGACATGTAAATGTTAGATCATAAGTTATTATCTATAGTTATCTATTTCCGAATAAAAAGTCATATAAAAGATAAAACCCCCGTAAATTTGCTCCTTATAACCTTGTTAAATTTGTCACAATCCTGATATATTTGGTTACTGGACTATCGCCTACCATGGTGATTTAAGGAGAACAATTTATGTCAGATCAAGTATGGCCACCTTGCAAAGAATGCCCAGACGGTGACCTTCTACCATTATCAGATTTTGGAAGCCAAGGAGCGCCTATCCACTACAAAGCGTGGGTATGCAGTAATCCAAGCTGCGGGTTTAACATAAAAATCCGTAATGGAGATGTATATTTGAATGAGCCTATTGCCAGTGGAGCAGCTCATTCACCTCGCATAAGATAGCGTTTTAAAACCAGTCTTCTTCAGGAAAAGAGGGCATGGGTATGCCCTCTATTTTTCTTAATCGGCCAACAGCTCGAGGATGCTTAAAACATTCATGGGATGGGTTGTGTCCGTCATAAACTGGAATTAGAGT
>CEUS01270370.1_pt1 | contig 31478 bp, 22 predicted proteins | sample 427031 | NCBI WGS metagenome assembly CEUS01 (sample SAMEA2622837, study PRJEB7988) | marine metagenome | biome: marine biome (ENVO:00000447); feature: marine epipelagic mixed layer (ENVO:xxxxxxxxx); material: "saline water (ENVO:00002010), including plankton (ENVO:xxxxxxxx)" | depth 140 m | reverse complement strand
CAGAAAGGTCGAACTGAATTAATTGCACTCGGCGATGACAAACCCATAATTAATGAACTTAAACCACAATTTAAGAAAAACTTTTTAATTCCAGTACATATAGTGACGCCAACTTTCAGGCGCATCACCCATACCAACAGTAAAATGGAGCACGGGCAATCGAGTAGGTCGACTCGGCTTTCGAATAACACGCATCCCGGCTTCTAATGGTGTTCGTCCACCTTTTTTTCGATTACATTTAATACAAGAAGTTACAATGTTTTCCCAATTCTTCCTTCCTCCCTGAGATACGGGCACCACATGATCAAACGTCAACTCAGGCACAGAAAATCGCTTCCGACAATACTGACAAGCGTAATCATCACGTGCATAAAGATTTGCACGGGAAAAAGGAACATAGTCAAATCGTTTCTGAATTTTTATATAACTAACTAAACGAATAACAGAAGGAAGTTTTAAGCTTAAAGTTACAGAACTTACTTTTCTATCATAAACAGAAACGACCTCTACCTTTCCTTGATACCAAAGGGTTATAGCCTTACGCCAATCAACCACTTTTAAGGGTTCATAAGTAGCATTCAATAGCAGTGTCTGTTCCATGACAGAATATTTCTATTTTTGTCTCGACTTTAAGTTAGTGTCAAGCACTTATGCCGTAATTAATGGTCTTGCTGCAAAGACCAGGCAACAGAACATTAAAACCCGACAAACATTTTTCTTAAAAACCTGACCATCGTTAAATAATCATAAAATACGAAACATTCAAAAGCTCTTGGTGTAAGACTTTACTGCGGACCCTTAAAACCCAACGGACCGAACAATCTTAATCTGACTTCCAGCTAGAGGATCTTCCTCCGAAGAGTACCCATTGAGAATTGCTAGCGTTTCCGCGTCTACAACACCAGAACTCTGATCCTGTTGAATTCGGTGCCAAGTATCCCCTGATTGAACAACATACAAAGAAACTTTAGAGGGCTTAATACTTTCTGCTCTTCGTTTATCCATGACCCGAAAAGATCGGAAACTCTGTTCAATTTCTTTTTCATAAAATGAAAAAGAATCGGAAACACCGTAACCAAACAAAAAATATATATTTTTGTCATGATTGATGTGCGCAACACGAGCAACAATGACATCGTCGCCATCCAACGTCTGACGATAGGAGCCAATACAGGCTTTTAGCTCATTAATCTCAATTAAATCATCCGTAAGAAACGTATATCCTTCATCGTCCATAGTCTTTCTCGAAAGCGAGCAAAGTTCTTGATTCTTTTGTCTTTTTTTTAGCTGGAGCAGAATAGAAACCTCCTGATGCTCATCTTGTGCCAAGACGGCTTCATCATTATTTTGGATAGACCAACCCTTTGGAAAATCAAGTCTAAAAAGCAATATCGGATGCAAGAATGAATTGTCTTGGATAAGACCTTTTTGGGGGTCTTCTCCAAAGTCGAGTCCCTCTACTCGACGTAAATATTCAAAACGGTCTACGCTCAAACTCTTACTATCTTTTTTCGCAAGCAACTCTTTAATGTGAGTAGACATGTCTTGGACCCGACTCTCGGGATTGGGATGCGTTGAGAACCAGCTAGGTAATCCGCTGTGTTCACTAGTTGCGCTAATACGACTCAATGTAGACAACATTCCCAGGGCGCCCTCAGGATGCCACCCCCCATTTAATGCGTACTCCGCACCAAGCCGATCCGCCTGTTTCTCATCTTCACGTCCAAATTTTAAAAAAAGTAGTCCAAGCCCAGAACCAGCCACCTGATCTAAACCAGGTAGGCCTAATGGATTACTACGCATCTGAGGTATAAAGATTTGCCCTAAAGTCAAACCAAGCTGAGCCCCCGTCGCTCTGGTATATGCCTGAACTGCATGCCTCGCAGTAACATGGGCAATCTCATGGCCCAGCACTCCGACCAATTCAGCTTCGGTATTTAAATACGCCAGAATTCCACGTGTTAAATACGTGTAACCACCTGGAAGCGCAAAAGCATTGATAACCGGAGAATCAAGAATCGTGAAATGCCATGACAAATTAGGCCTATGCGAATTGGTCGCGAGTCGAACTCCGAGCTCCTGAACATATTCTTGAAGAGCAGGCGATTTATAAACACCCATCTCTTCCTTTATCTGAATGTCAGCCTCGGCACCTATTGAAATCTCTTGGAATTCGCTCATAAATGCCAACTCTCGATTTCCCGTTACGGGATTTACCGCACACGAAACCATTACCAAAAGAGTCAAAGACACACTCATAAACCGAAACAAGTTGCTACGCGTGCTAATAAGGAGAGAAATCATCAAACTTTTGTCCGATTGTCGTTGTCACACATAACGCTCTCCACTGTTATCTTTAGCTCTCGCATGGCTTTCTCGCCGATCACAGAAAGTGGGGCTCTTGGCTCCCCACCTATGTAACCTCTAACCGTCATAGCCGCCTTGAGTCCGGCAACTCCGTGCACTCTAGTGACCAAGCGAGCGAGCGGTGTCAATTTAGTCTGTAAAAGTCTTGCTTCTCTAAACCTCTCGGAATTCACTAGATCTAGTAACTCTACGCAGAGTTCAGGTACTACACATGCTAAAGCAAGAACACCCCCTACAGCTCCTGAAACCAAGCTCGCATAAAAAGCTGGTGCAGAACCTACAAGGACATTAAAATCGTCTGAAGTCTCGTCAATAAAAGATGTGATTAGACCAATATCAGAACTTGATTCTTTGATGCCAACAATGTTTGGGTGAAGAGACAACTTGGATACGGTTTGAACAGATAAAGCCACTCCCGTAAGTCCAGTGAAGTTATATAGAATGACTGGGACTGGGGAAGAATCCGCCACATCCATGTAATATTCTAAGAATTCCTTATCACTGAGAAATTGTTTAAAAAATGAAGGCGTTCGTACAAGAACCGCATCAGCCCCCCGCTGAGCAGCACGAATTGCCGCTCGAGACGTGGAAATAGTTGACTCTCTTGCAACACCTGCAATTAACAAGCGCTCTTTTGGAATACATGCACGTACATTTTCAATAACACGGTCAGACTCTGCGTCATCGAGAAAAGGAGCCTCGCCAGTAGAACCCAGAACGACGAGCCCTCTCAACCCTGTACTCATCCAACGCTCACAATTAGATGAAAGGGCTGCCACATCTATAACATCATTCCTAAACGGTGTGGGGATAGGGGGAATAACACCTTTTAGATCCATAATTTTAAAACTATCGGTTGGTTGGGAAGTTGTCAATTAACAACATAAATACAAAGCTCTTTTAATATTCTCTATCCTGGTAACTAAACCAATGAAGTATTAACCTCGAGCAACAATTTTCTACAAGATTAGTCAGAGCAGTTACACTTAAAATAGGGAAACCGGGACAACACCAAGATGGCAAAATCTTTAGACTTTTTGAGCAATTGGACATCATCTTTTCTTTCCAGCGTGGAACGCACTGGAAACAAGCTCCCTCACCCCGCAACAATTTTTGCTCTTCTTAGCCTAGCCATTGTTGTCATCTCCGGCATCGCGGCATTGACTGGTCTCGAAGCTGTTCATCCGGGAACCGGAGAAACTGTGCGTCCGTTAAGTTTATTTACTGTCTCGGGCTTTCACAGAATAACAACAGAAATGGTTGGAAACTTTACCAATTTTGCCCCACTTGGAACTGTTTTAGTCGCGATGCTTGGCATAGGCGTCATGGAGTCAAGCGGACTCATAACTGCAGCACTGCGCCTCATAGTCCTCATCGCACCAACTCGCATATTAACCTTTGTAATAGTTTTCGCAGGTGTCTTATCGAATACTGCGAGTGAAATTGGATACGTACTTCTGGTTCCCCTCGGTGGAATTATCTTTCTTGGGGCAGGACGGCACCCAATTGCTGGACTTGCAGCAGCCTTTGCCGGTGTATCTGGCGGCTACAGTGCTAACCTATTGTTAGGAACGGTAGACCCTTTGCTAGCTGGGCTCACTCAAGAAGCCGCACACATTGTTGATGCGTCTTATCAAGTAAATCCAGCTGCAAATTATTTTTTTATGGTTGTCTCCACTTTTTTTATTGCTGCCGCTGGAACCTGGGTCACTGAACGAATCGTGGTGCCACAACTAGGAAACTACCGAGGCGACGAACAGCCGACTCCGTTACAACAGATTTCTGAAGCCGAGTGGCTAGGACTGCGATATAGCGCACTTACTTCCCTAATCTTTTCGGCAATCATTCTATTTGGAACTTTACCCAGTGATGGATTCCTTAGAAATCCTGAGACAGGAAGCCTAATCGACTCTCCTTTATTATCTGGAATTGTCGCATTTATCTTTTTCGGCGGTCTCTTTGTTGGGCTGGCGTTTGGCATAGGTTCTGGAAAATTCAAGAACGATACTGATGTCATGAATGGCATGGGTAAGACACTGAGTACACTCGGCACGTATCTTGTCCTTGTATTTTTCGCATCCCAATTTGTGGCCTATTTTAATTGGTCGAATCTGGGATTAATCTTTGCAGTGAAGGGTGCTGACACACTTAAAGCTTCCGGTCTTCAGGGAATCCCTTTGATGACAGGGTTTGTACTTTTGTCATCTTTTATAAATTTAATCATGGGAAGCGCCTCTGCAAAATGGGCAATTATGGCACCCGTGTTCGTTCCGATGTTCATGCTTTTAGGATACTCTCCCGAACTAACGCAAGTAGCGTACCGAATTGGCGACAGTTCCTCCAATGTCATTGCTCCAATGATGTCCTATTTTGCACTTATAGTTGCCTCATTTGAACGCTATGACAAGACGTCTGGCATTGGCACCGTTATTGCCACTATGTTGCCGTATACGATTGTCTTTCTTGTCATTTGGTCGGTACTATTAGTCTTGTGGATGCTACTTGATATTCCATTGGGGCCTGGCTCCACTTTGTTTTTGTAACAATTAATTAGCAATAGCAGGCAATTCAAATGCCCCGACATTTACTTATTGGCGCACTTATTCTTTTGGTAGTTCAGTCTTACGAAAGCCAAGAAAATAGAGATTTTGAAACATCGATCACTAACTCAGATCTTTATAGAGAAGTTTCTTTGCTCGCATCAGACCAAATGCAGGGACGTCTCGTTTCCTCACCAGAAAATGCCATTGCGGCTGAATATATTGAAGAGCGCTTCAAAAGTTTCGGGATTTCTCCCGCCAGCCCGACTACTGGTTATCGCCAATTATTCAACGTGACGACAGTCAAGCTTTTTGGCGAAAATGAATTGGCAGTTAAATCCAACAACAACAGCAAGATTCTTACATTTTCAAATGATTTTTTTCCTGAACCTTTTAGTGACACTGGTACAGTTGTTGGAGAACCTATTTTTTTAGGTTTTGGCATCTCTGCAGTAGAACTTCAACATGACGACTATGAAGACGTGGATGTAACAGGAAGAATCGTGGTGGTCCTTGAACATGAACCAAATGAATTTGATCCGCAAAGTCAATTTTCCGGTGTCGTTGCATCTGAATACGGTCGATCTCGTAGAAAGACACTAGAAGCTCAAAAACGAGGCGCAGTAGCCATAATATTTATAGAAGATGTCCACAACCATACACCACGCGGAACACTAACCGGCCTAACACCTTATATCTGGCCAGAACACCCACGAAGAACACCCCAGTATCAATTGAGTTCCTGGGTAAACGAAATCGAAATACCCGCGATTCGGATCTCGTCAGACCAAGGTGAATTTCTCGCGCAACAAACGAACCGTACACTGCAAGAATGGGCATCACTTGCTGAAACCAAGGGTGGCGTAACGACAATTCCAATACCAAATATTTCTTTGTCTCTAAAAATATCCGTATCACGTGAGACGACAACAGTAGAGAATATAATTGGTCGCATCGAGGGAACCGACGAAAATCTTAAAGATGAAACGGTGATCATTTGTGCTCATTTCGACCACGATGGTGCTAATGGAAACCAAATTTTTAATGGCGCCGATGATAACGCTTCCGGGGTCGCAGGACTTCTCGAAATAGCTGAAGCTTACTCACTTGCCCGCAAGAATGGGCGTCGTCCGCGTCGTTCAATATTGCTCGCAGCTTGGAATGCAGAAGAGCAAGGACTTCTTGGTTCCTGGGCTTACACTGTTGAACCTTTGATTCCATTAGCAAACACAACGGCCGTCATCAACATGGACATGATCGGAAGAAATGAAGAAATCCCAACTGGCGGTGGTTACAGATTCACTGGCCTTTCACCACAAACAGCCCAATCAAATGAAAATACTGTTAATGTGATCGGCCACAGCTATAGCCAAGACCTGCGGGAATCACTAGAAACCGCTAACACTGGAATCGATCTAGATTTAAAGTTTCTTTACGACAACAACAGATCAAACCTTGTACGTCGGAGTGACCAATGGCCATTTCTTTATCACAAAATCCCTTCATTGTTCGTCCATACCGGGCTACATCCTGACTATCACACCGAGAGAGATACGGCTGAGAAACTTAACTATAATAAAATGGCTCGGATCGTAAGACTTGTCTATAGAACCAGTTGGAAATTGGCTGACTCAAATACCCCGCCAAACTTTAACTGATATTGGTTTTATCAAAATGGCATTCAAATCTCATAGCATTATCTAATTGATTGAGATAATCGTTCCTTTCAATCTCGACTCCTCCAAAACCAGCAAGATGCGGCGTCAACCACTGAACGTCCAATAAACGATAACCTCTTTCTTTTAACCGTTCTATAAGAACAACAAGTGCTATTTTTGAAGCATTGGACGTTAAATGAAACATTGATTCCCCAAAAAAAGCACCCTTAAGACTGACACCATAAAGTCCACCCACTAACTGGTCCGCACTCCACACTTCGATTGAATGCGCATGTCCAACTGAATGTAATGCCAAATAACTTGTAATCAAATTTTCGTCAATCCAGTTACCTGAATCATTTTTTCGAGAAGCACAAGCAGATATCACACCAATAAAATCTTGGTTGATTGTGGCACGGAATTTTCTTTGTCGTAACAGGCGACTCAAGCGTTTTGGGACATGAAAATCTTCAAGCGGAATGATTCCACGATGCTCTGGGCTGTACCAATTAATCAAGCCATCCACTGACATGGGAAAGACTCCTTTTCGGTAGCCCTCTAAAAGAGTGTTGATAGAAATCATTGGACCATCGTATTATCCCAATGTGACTAAACACCATCAACCCGGCGTGCACACCTCAGAATCTACAAATGATGGTGTGCGCGTACATGTCACATCTCGGTACTCTCCAGACAGATCTGAACCATTTAATAATGTATGGTTTTTCCTCTATACAATCGAGATTTCGAATGAGGGCACCGAACCTGTACAACTGATTAGTCGCCACTGGATCATTAAAGATGCAGACAGCAATACCGAAGAAGTAAAAGGTTTGGGTGTAATAGGCCAACAACCAACCCTCGCTCCTGGTGAAACTTTTGAGTACACGTCAAGTTGCCCTCTTTCAACACCGTTCGGGACGATGGAGGGTAGTTATCAAATGGTGAATTCCTCTGGTAAACGTTTCGATGTGCAAATTGCAACATTTACCTTAAGCGAACCTTACACAATTCATTGACATATCTTCATGATTTAAGAGGCGCCAACTCTATGCCATCGGCGTGGAGAGCCATCCGTAAATCGCGGAGAAGAGCTTGAGCGCCTGGAGTGTCTCCATGAACACAGACCGTATCCGCTGTTACGTCTATCGCTTGCCCTGTTACCGAATGAACCACCCCGTCACGCACCATTTGAATAACTCGTCTAACCACCAAGCTCGATTCTTGAATTAAAGAATCAGAAAATTGCCGCGAACGTAACACACCCGTAGGCTCATATGCTCTATCACCAAACACTTCCGACGCCACCTTTAAACCTTTTTTTTGACCAGCCTCAAGCAGATAAGACCCAGATAAACCGATGAGCACGAGATTGGAATCCAGCAGCCCAACAGCTCCTGCAACAGCATAAGCAAGATCTTGATTAACCGCAGCAGTGTTATAGAGCGCCCCGTGTGGCTTGACGTGACACAAAGTCCCACCTTCAGCCCTTACTATTCCATCAAGTGCGCTTATCTGATACAACACAATATCTTCAACATCCGACAAAGACATAGTCATCTCTCTACGACCAGAATCCGCCGGATCAAAAAATCCTGGGTGAGCTCCAATGGACACCCCGGACTCTAACGCGAGTTGCACAACTCTCCGAATGGTTACCGGATCTAGAGCATGAAAACCACAAGGAATATTCACAGACGTAACAAAATTCATAATTGCTGCTTCATTCTCCAAAGAAAGACTCTCGGCCGAGTCAGCAATATCACAGTTTAAATCCACACATTGTCTTAACATCAGGCTATCCGCATCCCTAATGAGATTCATTTCCTACGTTCTATTCGTATTAAATTAAACTGTACTTGTAATATTTTAAAATCAATCCACACAATCCAACGCAACACTGGTCGCGAAATAATTTGATACAAGAGTTTAGCAATGGTCAATTAATATAGAGTCTTAAAAACAATACTGCTAATGATTCTTGACTGAAGTATTCCCTGTGAAAAGAAAGCAAGGTGGACTAATGAGTAGCCGGATCGAAGTTAATGGCCTTCAAGTCGACAAAATTCTATACGACTTCATTAACACTGAAGCATTACCTGAAACCGGTGTGTCGCAAGAAGAGTTCTGGTCGGGCTTTGGATTATTAATCAAGGATCTATCACCACTAAACAAAGATTTACTTAATAGACGAGACCATCTACAGCACGAAATCAATACTTGGTATTTGAAAAAACGAGATGGGACATTTACCCTGGCGGAATATAAAACGATGCTTCACGAAATCGGATACCTCGTTCCTGAAGGAGACATCTTTACGGTTGAAACGGACAACGTCGATCCTGAAATATCAAGTGTCGCAGGTCCACAACTCGTTGTCCCAGTCACCAATGCCAGGTATGCACTCAACGCCGCCAACGCCAGGTGGGGAAGTCTCTACGACGCACTATATGGTACAGACGTAATTCCAGAAAGCGACGGAGCAAATCGCTCTAAAAAATACAACCCAATCCGCGGAACAAAAGTTATTGCCTTTGCCCGAGAATTTCTTGACAAAGCAGTTCCACTCTCCAAGGGCAGCCACAAAAACGTAACTTCGTATTTCATTGAAAATGGTTCGCTCGCCGCAACTCTTAGCGACGGCACAAATACCGAGCTTCATACACCTTCAACATTGGTAGGATACAACGGCTCCGACAAAACTCCTTCGGCTATTTTGCTAAAACACAATGGCCTACACATAGAAATAGATATCGACCATAACAGTCCAATTGGAAAAAATGATAAAGCTGGTGTGAAAGATATAGTGTTGGAAGCGGCTCTCACAACAATTATGGATTTAGAAGATTCCGTTGCTACCGTAGATGCGACCGATAAAGTCGTTGCTTACCGAAATTGGCTAGGACTAATCAAAGGGGACCTCAGTGAATCTTTTGAAAAGAATGGGACACCAGTCACCAGGATCATGAATTCTCCTCGTCTCTACAAAAGTCCTGATGGCTCGGAATATAAGGTTCCTGGTATTAGCCTAATGCTGATTCGGAATGTGGGACATCTAATGACTAACCCAGCAATTCTAGATAAAGAAGGAAACGAAACACCCGAGGGATTACTCGATGCCATGGTTTCGTCCATGATCGCAATGCACGATCTTCAAAAACCAAAAAACAGTCGTTCTGGATCTGTGTACATCGTAAAACCAAAAATGCATGGGCCAGAAGAAGTTAAGTTTACGGATGAAACTTTAAGTCGTGTAGAAAAAATTCTTGGACTCAAGCAATACACACTAAAAATCGGAATCATGGATGAGGAACGTCGTACAACAGTGAATCTAAAAGAATGCATCAGAGTTGCTAAGAAGCGAGTATTTTTCATCAACACCGGTTTTCTCGATCGCACCGGAGACGAAATGCACACGGCAATGGAAGCAGGAGCAATGATTCGAAAAAAAGATATGAAAACGGCAGCATGGATGACCACCTACGAAGACTGGAATGTCGATGTAGGACTTTCATGTGGTCTACCTGGACATGCGCAAATCGGCAAAGGTATGTGGGCAATGCCTGATTTAATGGCTGACATGTTAAGCGTAAAGATTGCCCATCCAGATTCCGGGGCCAATACAGCGTGGGTTCCGTCGCCAACGGCTGCAACCCTTCACGCACTGCACTATCATCAAATTAACGTATCATCCAGACAATTTGAATTAAAATCACGTCCGATTGCTGACCTCGACAAAATTCTAACAATTCCAGTGTCTGAGCAAAACGACTGGTCAGAACAAGAGGTTCAAGAAGAACTTGACAACAACGCCCAAGGTATCTTGGGATATGTGGTCCGATGGATCGATCAAGGTATAGGCTGTTCAAAAGTTCCGGATATAAATAATGTAGGCCTCATGGAAGACCGTGCGACCCTACGTATTTCGAGTCAACATATTGCGAATTGGCTTCGCCACGGTGTGTGCACGGAAGCCCAGGTAGTTGAAACAATGAAAAGAATGGCCACCGTAGTTGATAAACAGAATCAAGATGACCCAAACTATACGGCGATGGCACCGAACTTTGACGAAAGTGTGGCTTTTATGGCCGCCACCGATTTGGTATTTAAAGGCTGCGAACAACCAAATGGTTATACGGAACCAATTCTTCATGCCCGCCGTCGTGAAGCCAAGGCAAAGCGGATTGGCCGATAGTACATTGTTAAAAGCCAACTTGTACTGGAAAATAGGCGTTCTCATAAAAAGAAATTATTTAAACATCAAAAATCATCGTAAATGTACAACAAATCTTGATAGAAACATTTAGGAGGCCGAAGCGTGACTATCGAAAATGGATCGAATGAAACCAAAACACCTTACAAACCACCTGCAGAATTTTCTGACAAATCAAATGTGAAATCCCTTGCCGAATATCGGGATATGTATGAGCGCTCGATCGCTGATCCAGAAAGCTTCTGGGCAAAGCAAGCTGAACGAATTAATTGGTTTAAGAAATGGGACGTTGTTCGTGAGTTCGATTACAACAAAGCAGAAATTGCTTGGTTTCTTGGTGGACAACTGAATGCTTGCTATAACTGTGTAGACCGACATGTCGAAGCAGGTCGCGGTGACAACATAGCGTTAATTTGGGAAGGCAATGATCCTTCTGAGACCAAAACCTATACCTATGCCGAACTACATAAAGAAGTGCAAAAGGCTGGAAACGCACTCAAGAATCTCGGTATCGAAAAAGGAGACAGGGTCTGTATTTACATGCAAATGATTCCTGAGTTGGCAATAGCCATGCTCGCCTGTGCGCGCATTGGTGCTATCCACTCTATTGTATTTGGTGCTTTTACAGCTGATAGCCTCGTAACTCGTATCAATGATTCTGAATGCAAAGCAATCATCACCCAAGATACGGGAGTCCGAGGAACGAAAAAAGACGTTCCGATGAAAGCAAACGCCGACCAAGCCGTTCAGAATACCCCTAGCATTGAAAAAATTATCGTAGTTCAGCGTACTGGCACACCTGTCGAGATGACCGACGGTCGAGATATCTGGTGGCATGAGGCCTTGGCGACTGCCGATGAAACCTGTCCACCTGAATGGATGGATTCAGAAGACCCTCTCTTTATACTCTACACATCGGGTTCAACCGGAAAACCAAAAGGTGTTCTCCATACAACCGGCGGTTATTTGACTTATGTAGCATCGACCTTCAACTATGTTTTCGATTATCGCCCCGGTGATGTGTACTGGTGTACGGCCGATATCGGATGGGTCACTGGTCATAGCTATATCACTTACGGACCGTTAGCCAATGGTGCTATAACGATGATGTACGAAGGCGTTCCAAATTATCCCGATTGGGGTCGGTTCTGGGAAGTCTGCGAAAAACATAAAGTCAACATTTTTTATACCGCTCCGACTGCGTTGAGAGCACTTATGAAGGAAGGTGACACTTGGCCGGAAAAATATGATCTGTCCAATTTACGTCTGCTCGGTTCGGTCGGAGAACCAATCAAGTCACCTGAGTGGACTTGGTACCACAATGTTATCGGCAAAGAGAAATGCCCAATAGTCGATACTTGGTGGCAGACTGAAACAGGTGGAATCCTTATTTCACCATTACCTGGAGCAACACCCACAAAACCTGGCTCTGCCACATTCCCACTGTTTGGCATAAAACCAGCACTAGTCGATGATTCGGGCAATATCCTTGAGGGTAATGGCGTTCGGGGAAACCTCTGCATGCTTGAATCTTGGCCTGGCCAGATGAGAGGTGTCTACGGAGATCAACAACGATTCTTTGATACTTACTTTGCTAGATTTCCAGGTAAATACTTTTCTGGCGACGGGTGTTTGCGTGATGAAGATGGCTATTACTGGATTACTGGTCGTGTGGACGATGTAATTATTGTCTCTGGACATAATTTGGGCACGGCTGAAATCGAAGGCGCAATCGGCACACACCCGGCTGTAGCTGAAGCGGCTGTCGTCGGGTATCCCCATGACATCAAGGGCAACGCCATCTACGCTTACGTAACACTTAAAACTGGACAAACGGTGACCGATGAAATGAAAGACGAAATAATCAAAGCCGTGCGGGCCGAAATAGGACCACATGCTTCACCGGAAAAAATTCAGTTCACCGAAGGACTTCCAAAAACTCGTTCCGGGAAAATCATGCGACGCATCTTACGAAAAATTGCTGAGGGAAATGTTGAAGATTTGGGTGACATTTCAACACTTGCGGAACCCGGAGTCGTGGACTCATTAGTTAGTGGACGTGTCTGATTTGAAAAACTTTATCAAAGTGGACGCTAAAGGCAAACTGAAGCAACGAAGCCCGACTCGTCGGTTTAAGAGAAGTGCCCCCAGAATTAGTGGACTGCGCGCAACAAGTTGGTGTTTTTATAGACAATGGAAGCAAAGGCAACTGCTTTTCACTGTCTTGGGGGTATTTCTAATAGGCCCTTCTAATGGATGGGCTCAAGATAAAGTTTCCGAACTATACACCTGTCAGGATGAATCCCGCGAAGAAATAACTCTTTTCGGACTAACCGTTTGTGAGGCCACACTTTCTGGAAATTTATCAACACGTATCCAAGAAGAAAACCTTCAAACCAGAAACGGCATTCTAGTAGTAGTGGTGGAGAATGGCGGCATTGCAAATATTGCTGGACTTCAAGAAAACGACCTTATTTATCGAATCGGAGGATCAGATATCATGGAAACAAAGTCTGCCATTACTGCATTTAATCGGATACGCGCTCAGGCAGACACAGTAATTAATTTTCTCCGTGGTGGTCGACCTTATCGAATTAAGGTAAGACTAGAATAGTTGTATCTGCTTGAACCACCTGACTCGCCAATGAAAATCGTCCGGTCGCCCCTGCTTGCCAGCATCTATATTTTTATTACCTTTGCTCTTCCGAATTTAAGCGAAGCTCATCCGTTAACATTCACTGCCACGCAATTAATCTTACACACGGACGGTACATTTACCGTTAATATGACCTGCGACCTTGATGCTCTAGCATTAGGAAGAAGTCAAGATACGGAAGACGAGCAATTAGTTTTTGCTTTACAACAACTGAACCCTAATGAATTTCAAAATATTATCGACCGCCTAGAAACTCTCTTTGAACGACGGGTTCGCGTTCGATTTTCAGGAAATCCTGAACCATTTTCTGTAACTTTCCCGGACTACGGAACTGCCGCGGCTCTCGATGCAGATATTCCTACCGTGTTGGGACTGACAGCTCAACTCAGAGGCACTATTCCGCCTGATGCAAAAGATGTAGAATTTTTTGCATCAAGATCATTCTCTAATGTGCACTTGTCAGTTGTCAACGAAACCAATAAAACAACGATACAAACTATTATCGAACGTGGCGCACGCAGTGACCCAATCGAATTAGGCGACCGAATTCGAGACCAGTCCGCCATTTCCATCCAAGCCAAATTTTTCGCTATGGGGCTGCGCCATATCATTCCAGATGGAACGGATCATATTTTGTTCGTTCTTGGTTTGTTCCTCTTAAGCACCGCCATTAAATCACTGATAATCCAGATCACAGCTTTCACCGTGGCGCACGCGCTTACACTGGCATTCGCAACCTTTGGATTGATTAATTTACCAACAATTATTATTGAACCCCTTATCGCAATCTCAATTGCCTACATTGCTATAGAAAATATTTTTTTGTCACGAGTGACAGGGCGGAGAGCAATTGTAGTTTTCAGTTTTGGGCTATTACACGGGCTCGGATTTGCCACCATTTTAATCGAACTCATGTTGCCACCCAATGAACTTGTCCTTAGCTTAGTTAGTTTTAATTTGGGCATAGAATTTGGACAACTGATAGTGATAGGAGCGGCTTGGTTAACAATAGGTCAATTTAGGAGGCGGAAATGGTATCGTTCTCGAGTCGTAATCCCAGCGTCGGTATTTATTGCAGTTATCGCAGGTGTTTGGATAGTCGAACGTCTGAGCTAGCCATGATATCATCTGGTTTTCTGGTTATCTCTGTTCTTAATTTAGATGCTGGATAATTTTTCTACTTCATCAAGGAATGAAGCGATGTTTACAGTAAAAAACCGGTCGTTAACAGCCGTTATTTTGATTTTCTTATACGTAATACTTGCTCCCCCATTAGCTGGGGGTCAAGACTGGCCAAGTTGGCGAGGCCACGAACAGAATGGTGTTTCCGAACAAAAAGATTTGATCTCAAGCTGGTCAGTAGATGGGGAAAATCTTATCTGGTCTGACTCATGGATTGGTCGCTCTACACCGGCAGTCTTCGATGGCCGTGTCTGCGCTAACGGACGAAGAGGTGATGACGATTCCAAAAAAGAAGTGGTGGCTTGCTGGAATGCAGAAACTGGGACAAAACTTTGGGAACACAGCTTCAGTGTTCTGAACACTACTGTTCCCTTTAATCGTGTCGGGTGGGGAAGCGTAACTGGAGATCCCGCTACCGGGTATCTATATGCACTAAATATTGATGGTCACTTTAACGTTTTCGATGCCACCGGTACGATCATGTGGAGTTGGAGACTTGCAGAAGAGCTGGGACGGGCCTCTGGTTATGGAGGCAGAACTTCTACCCCAGTCGTCGATGAAGAAAGCGTCATTTTGTCAGTTATTGGAGGACTTTGGGGAAATTACGCTGGACCTCCTCGCCATCGATATATCTCCTTCGACAAACGAACCGGCGAGGTCCAGTGGATTTCAACACCCGGCGGTAACGTAGCCGACATGAATACACAGTCTGTCCCAAGTATTACCGTTATTAATGGCCGACGTCTTTTGATTGATGGAAATGCGGACGGGCACATCTATGCTTTGCTTGCGCGGACAGGGGAAAAAGTATGGGAGTTCCATCTTTCACAACGTGGTATTAACGTCTCTCCTCTCGTTGACGGTTCTACTATCTATGTAGCACATAGCGAGGAAAACATTGACAGCGGTGTGATGGGCCGAGTCGTAGCAATCGATGGAACTGGAAATGGTGATATCACCACAACACATGAACTCTGGCGAGCCGATGAACTAGCTGTTGGGTTTTCGTCTCCCTCGTTAAAAAATGGTCACCTCTATTTGATTGACAACTCTGCCAACCTTGTTGCACTTGATTCAACTACCGGTGCGACAAAATGGACTACGAGCATTGGAAATGTCGGCAAATCATCTCCTGTGTGGGCGGACGGAAAACTTTATGTCACAGAGGTTAATGGTAACGTCCGCATCCTTGAACCTGAGGAAAATGGCGTTACCGTATTAGACTCCGAGGAACTTCAAGTAGAAGATGGTCGTTATGCCGAGATATACGGTTCTTTTGCACCTGCGTACGGCCGTCTTTATTTCACTGCTGAATCTGGCATTTATTGTTTAGGCGACCGAAACAAAACGTTTGAAGCCCGTGCCCTCGATATGGTTGACCGGGGTACAGAAGAAGAACCTGGCCAAGTCAAGAGTCTCCAAATTGTCCCGGCTGAAATAATTATAACCGCTGGTGAGTCAGTCTCTTTCAAGATTAATTCGTTCGATTCCAATGGACAGGCTCTAGGATCAACCTCCGTAGACTGGACACTGGAAGGAATACCGAGTGGCCAACTTTCCTCTAGCGGAACCCTATCCATCACAGAAGACTCCCCGACACAAACTGGCAAAGTAATCGCCGAAGCAAATGGGATTAGTGCAGTTGCCCAAGTTAGAGTTTACGGACAACTACCATGGACCGAAAATTTTGAGAACGGACGTCCCCCGTTTTGGATCGGTGGAGGTGGCAATCTTCGCCCATTCAACGAAGCAGGACAGCAACTTCTTCGCAAAGGTCCATCAAGAACAGGTATCCATCGACATGCACTTTATATCGGTCCCGCTGACATGTCTGGTTACACGATTCAAGCAAATGCGATAGCAACAGAAAAAGGTAGGAGACGGGCCGATCTCGGTCTTATCAATAGCGGATACACTTTGGATTTACAGGGCAATGCCCAGCGAATCCAGATACAATCGTGGGCCGCAGAACTCAGAATAGATGAACGCGTACCTTTTGAGTGGCAAACAAATACGTGGTATACGCTAAAACTACAAGTCAGTTTCAATAACAATAAAGCTCTTATTAAAGGAAAAATATGGAAGATGGCTGAGAATGAACCGACAGATTGGACTATTACTGCTGAAGATAATTTTCCAATCCGTGCGGGAAGTCCTGGCCTAGTAGCTTATTCGCCGGTTGACGTTTTTTATGACAATGTAAGGGTGATGGAGAACTAATGACTCGACATAGATTCACATTTGGCTTAGCAATGTTACTTGCTGCCTCAGGCTCTCTAGCCGTGGCGCAGGAAATAGGCATGTTCGGTAATACGCCATCAAGAAACATGGCATCAGATGAAACGGGTTTGCCATCTGAATGGGATACAAGTACGGGAGTAAACGTACTTTGGTCCCAACCTGTTGGTTCTCAAGCTTATGGCGGACCAGTCGTAGGTAATGGCCGAGTTTATGTTGGCACAAACAATGAAGGACGTCGCGATGAAACCATCGAAGGCGACAAAGGCGTTATGATGGCTTTTACAGACACTGGAGAGTTTCTCTGGCAAATGGTGCACGACAAACTTCCCGCAGGCCGAGTAAACGACTGGCCGCTTCAGGGCGTTTGTTCAACTGCCTATGTGGAAGGAGACAAGATCTATTATGTTTCCAATCAAGCACACGTTGTGTGTTTAGATGTAAATGGATTTAAAGATGGCGAAAATGATGGCCCCTTCACCGCTGAAACTGACACGTCTGAAATAGCGGGCGACATCATATGGTCTTACGATATGATCGGCGAACTTGACGTTTTTCCTCACAATCTCGCTACCGGTTCACCACTGATTATTGGTGACATGTTATACACCGTGACGGGTAACGGTGTAGACGAAGGACACGTTAATGTTCCTTCACCCTTCTCACCAAACTTCATTGCACTAAATAAGAATACTGGTGAGTTGGTCTGGGAAAATACGGTCGTCGGTGAAAATGTCCTCCATGGTAGTTGGACAAACCCTGCCTACGCAGAAATTAACGGCAACGGTCAGCTTATCTTTCCGGGAGGCGATGGAATTGTTTACAGTCTTGATGCTGATACAGGCGAGATCGTCTGGCAGTTCGATTGCAATCCAAAAGATTCTGAATGGGCTCTCGGCGGAAGAGGAACACGGAACAATATTCTGTCGACGCCGGTAGTTTACGACAACAAGGTCTATATAGGCGTTGGCCAAGACCCTGAACACGGTGAAGCGCCTGGCCATTTTTGGGTAATAGACGCGACAGGTACCGGTGATGTAACAGACACACATACGGTGTGGCATCGCGGCGGCGAAGATTTTTATCGCACTATGTCCACTGCAGCCATTCAAAACGGAATTGTATATATCTCTAGTCTTTCTGGTTTCTTACACGCTCTTGACGCCCAAACCGGTGAGTACTTCTGGACACATGACACTTTTGCGGCGGTTTGGGCTTCTGCATTTGCAGCAGACGGCAAAGTGTACTTGGGAGACGAAGATGGCGATATCGCTGTCTTGCGGGCAGGTAAAGAGCTAGAAGTCATTGGAGAATACAATATGGGGGCAGCAGTGTACAGCACACCGGTTGTTCAGGACGGGGTAATGTATATCCTGACGCGAAATCGGCTCTGGGCTCTTAAAGAAGGGGCAAACTCAGGACCTCCTGAATAGGATTCTAAAAAATACTAGGATTTTTCAGGAGAAAAGTACGCCCAATCGGTGTGTACTCTTCAGGCTTACTGTAATTACCTGGATTGCACTACTGGCGCGCTTCGGGTACTAGGACGGTCTCTTTCGTGTCACCATCTCGAAGAAAAACTACGTCTGCTGGTTCTCCTACTTTAAGTAAATCGAGCGCGTACGTATAGTCATAAATATTAGCTATCGTTCTACCTGCCAGTTCGAGAATAACATCGCCAGCTTGCAGGCCAGCATTTTCTGCGGGGCCGTTGGCTACAACACCAGATAACAACAAACCCTCTGTATCCTCACTATAGTCAGGAATAGTTCCCGTAAAAATACGCATCGGACTTCGACCAGAAGTTTCAACTCGCGGCTGGGCAACAATGAAATCTGGAGGCACGATACGACCAGCTAATTCGCCGGCAGCCAAAGCACCAAGCTGTGAAATTCGTTCAAGACCATCGTAGTTCACTGTTTCTGCATCATCAGTTGGGCGATGGTAATCTTCATGACTTCCTGTAAAAAAGGCGACACTTGGAACTTTAACTTGATTAAAACTAATCACGTCGGTTGGAAGGTACGGATCAGCCACAAAAGTGATATCAAAATCAAACGCTTCATTAATTTCCTCTATCATTTCAACCCAGATAGAACTCGTGCCAACCGCCTGAACGCTTAAACGATTACCGCGTAATCGCCCTACCATATCGAAATTAAGATACGCAGACAGATCATTTATTGTTTCAGGGCTCTGCCTAACAAAGTCAGCGGACCCAAGGAGACCAAGCTCTTCGCCAGACCAAAATGAAAGAATTACGCCTCTTTTTCGTGCTATTTGAGAAAGTTCAGCTCCAGCTAAAAGAACCGCCGCAACACCAGAGGCATTATCATCGGCCCCATTGTGAACTTGGTTTTCCTCTCCATTCCTCGCCAAAGAATTTCCCCCTGTGCCGTGCCCGAGATGGTCATAATGTGCACCAAGCATGACATAAGGTTTTTCAATATCTGCAGTTCGATCAGAAGAGGGAAGAAAACCTAAGACATTGTAGCCAGTTCGATCTTCTCGATTGACAATGGCTGACAGTTGCACCTCTAAATTTTTAATTTCAAAGCCAGTGACATGCGGATTTCCAGAATCAAGGGACTCCTGTACGGACTCAATAGACTGACCGGCCTGTTGAAAAAGCAATTCACCAATTTCGCTCGTAACACTCACGGCTACGATATCTGAGCCAGATATCGCAGTATCGAAAGCCATAGGCACCAGAGAACCGGCATTTGGAGAACGAGGCCCTGTCACAACAATCAGTCCCTTCGCACCACGTTCACGAGCAGCAAAAGCCTTGTAGCGTAACCCAGCATATCTAGAAAGGGTCGCTCGCAATTGATCTTCTGTATCCTCAGGAAAATATCTAAGAACCACAACTATTTTGTCTTCTATATCAAGAGTCGCAAAACTGTCATAGCTAAAACCATCACTTTCAGGAACTGACAACCCATATCCTGCAAATACTAGTTGTCCGGAGACCGTACCATTTTCTGAAAAAGATAATGCTTGAACCTCTTCGTTAGCCCACGCCTGGGCACCATCCATACCAGTCAGCACCAAAGAAGTTCCACCATCACTAACTCCAGCTGTAAATTGAAATGGCTGACGAAACTTCTCCCATCCTGGAAGTGGTTCCGCTCCAATCTCTACAAGACGATCGACGATATAATTTGCAGCTTTTTCACTACCAATAGTTCCTGTCAACCGTCCTTCGAATTCATCGGACGCCAAGACCTTAACAACATCCCGAGAGGAAAACTTTTCATCAAGAGGTGACTCTATAGACGTGCAAGCCATAATCACAACTAATCCAAAGCAAGAAAAAAAAAGTATTAGAGGTCTCAATGTTTTTCCTTAATTTATATGGAAGTCTCAACAATTATCGTTACTGTATAACAGGAACTTAGTCCATTACTGACCTTGTTTGTTTTTAAATTTGCTGGCTCGTAGAACTTGGTTACAGGACTTTTCAAAAACTAGACTTAGTTTTCTGCACTCTGAACCAACCAAGAAACCAATTTGTTTCCGCTCGTCTTGTAATTTCTTTAATTCTTTCATTACACTTCGTTTTTTAGAGTCTGAGTCACTTTTAGCACCCATTGTGTTGGTAGCTAACGCTTCTCTCCAGTTAGCTGCAAGAAGTTCCGCTGGCGAAAAATGGCTCTCGGTTGACTCCGGAGTATCGTTCTCCAGCAAAAGATTGACACGGGTGCACAAATCTTTAAGTTTCTTTGCCTGCAAAACAGGATCTAATTTTGTGCCACGAAACATCTCCGGATACCGCTCAACTGCTTTAATTATCGCCTGTTCAAATCTTTTAGTCACATCTGAACGACGGACGAGCTGACTTTGGGCAGTTTGACGCCATTGGTAGCGTAATTCTTGTACTTTTTTTGCTAAATCCTTCGACGTTTCGACGTGAGCATTTGAAGAAAACAAACCTTCTGCAGCTTCACACAATTTTTCTAGCTCTACAACCTCTTTAGCTACTGATGAGGCTTCGAGGTCATGCGCTCTTTTATAAATGAGGTCACATCCTACCTGAAACCTACGAAGCAGCGCTTCATGTTGTTTCCGTTGAACCGCCCCCACAACCCTCCATTCAGCCTGTATTTTTTTCACAACCTTAACCGCACCAACGACATCCGGTGAATCTGAAAGCTCTTCAACTTTTAAACACAACTCTTCCTTACGCTTAAGATTTCCACGTAAATCTTTCTTGCGTTTGGCTAAATCCTCTTTTCTCCGAGAGAAAAATGTATTGCACGCTTCGCGAAACCGAGACCATGTTTCTCTTTGATCCTGATAAGGGACAGGACCAATGACCTTCCACTGTGCCTGTAACTCCGTCATTTTTTTTATCGTTCTAAGCCAATCTGTTGACATCATTAAAGCTTCGGCTTTTTGAATGAGTTCAACACGGAGATTTAAATTTATTTCTCGTTCTTTCTGTCTGGCTATCTCATAAGCTTGGCAACGTGGAAATACTGAATCATACGCAACTTGGAAACGTTTACGTAAAGGCTCCCCTTGATCTCTGGGAACATCCGAAACCTGGCGCCACTGCGACATAATAGACTTAAGTTGCTTGGAAACATCCGCGTCATCAGAAAGACGAGAGAGCGATTCAAGCCTAGCGCACAAATTTTCCTGAACTCCCAAATTCGCCCACCGTTGCCAATCAGAAAAATCACGTAATTCCCTTACGCGCCTCAACAAACTCGTGTGAGCCCGGCGCAGGCGTTTTAAAAGCGACTCCCTGGAACGCTTGTTCGGTAGAGAAAGTTCTGAATCTTTATTGCTTACCTCATCTATTGCCCGCTTAACCGCACGTAAATTTTTTTCACCTCCAACCAAACGCAAATTTTCTGATCGAGCCAAATCTTCAACTGTTCGACACAATTGCTCGAACTTTTGTAAATTCGCTTCGGATTTATTTTCCAGCCCATCCGTACCAGAAGCTTCAGCGATCACAGGATCATCTGCCACTGCCTCTGTCTCAGCGTTAGGCGTTTTACCCTGCTTTTCGTTAGTGGTCGGTCGCAGCTCAGTCTCCAAAACAGTACCTATTTTAGTCAACAATGCCCTCTCCAGAACGTAAAGGTTCGGATCGGACACTGGACAGCTAGACATCTATTATGCATACTCGGCTCGTATAATTAGTGGTTAACCATCAATCTCACACATCAAGGTTATCAAAGACTAGAATAATTGATTAGACAATCAAGTTACTGACGAAACGTCAACAACAAAACTCAAAATAATGTACTTTCGATTCTTTGGCTGCAATGGTCAGCCAAATTATTCTCAAGGAGTTAACAAATGCTTTTCCGCACATTAGCTGTGTCCACATTATTCGTAACACTATTACTGAGCCCAACAAAATCCACTGCACAAACTAACCCAGTGGTTGTAATGGAGACCAGTTTAGGCGATATCACAATTGAATTGTTTCAAGATCGTGCGCCAATTAGTGTAGAAAATTTTCTTGAATACGCGAATGATGGTTTTTATGAAGGCACAGTTTTTCATCGTGTAATCCAACAATTCATGATTCAAGGTGGAGGCATGACCGCTGATCTGTCACAAAAAACGACTCGGTCCCCTATTAAAAATGAAGCAACCAACGGAGTCAGTAATGCCCGTGGAACTATTGCCATGGCACGAACGAATGTCGTCGACAGCGCCACATCACAATTCTTTATAAACACCGTCGATAACGCTCGAAGCCTCGACAATAGTGGAACAGATGCTCGCAGTTATGGTTATGCCGTTTTTGGAAATGTTACTGATGGAATGGACGTCGTAGATAAGATCGCAGCGGTTGCCACTCAAGTCCAAGGCCCACATCAGAATGTTCCCAGAGAGCCAGTGGTAATTAACGCAATATCCGTCAAGTAGACATATAAAAACGAGCTGACTAGGTAAAAAATTATGCCGTTAACCCGTGGTGTCATATGTTTATTTCTAATCGCGATGTTCGCTACTGTTGGAAACACCGAACAAGATCAACAACCAGAACCTCGTGTGGTAATTGAAACCAGTGAAGGCAATATAACGGTTGAACTCTTTCGATCCGATTCAAGAGTTTCCGTAGTCAACTTCCTCACATACGTGCAAAATGGATTCTACGACGGAACAATGTTTCACCGAGTAATCAGGAATTTCATGATTCAAGGTGGAGGCTACACGCAAGAACTTACTCCTAAAACAGAAGGACTTCGGGGAGGGATTCTCAACGAGGCAACTAATAGAATTCGAAATCGTCGTGGAACGCTTTCCATGGCCCGTGGCGCAAAGGCAAATTCGGCAAGGGCACAGTTTTTTATAAACCTCGTAGACAATCGCAGCCTAAACCACAAAGACAGAAGTGACAGAGGATTTGGTTATGCAGTGTTTGGAAAAGTTGTTGAGGGAATGAGCGTAGTTGACAAAATAGGTGGCACTGCAACACATTCTGTAGACGGATTGCGAGACGTTCCTCGAAATCCTATAGTTATAAAAACAATAAAGCGTCTGAACTAAGCAAGAAAATTTAACAAAAAATTCGTCGCGCTTGTTTATAAGTTCGGCAAGGGACCATTGTCAATAATGACTTCCCCTACCCTTCCTAATATACCCAACGAAGTCCAAGACCGAATTCTCACCATAATTGATCAACTGGTGAACGAGCTTCGAGCTAATAGCATAGGCAATAAATCCAGCGAACAAGACCTGCTCGAATCTGACCTTGGCATTAGTAGCCTTGAACGCGTCGAGTTACTTATGAGAATCGAGAAGGCTTTTAATGTCGACTTCGACGACACTGCCATGACAAAGGCAAACACACCAAGAGATTTAGCAGCAATGGTTGTGTCAGCCGGTCGAACAAATGTAAAACCCATAAAACAGATACAAGAAACGAAGGTAAAAAAAACAACTTCTCCGCTTTCAGCAACAACGCTAATAGACGCGTTGAAATGGCACGCTGACAACACACCCGATCGCGTTCATATCCAACTCAGAGAAGACGATGGCAAAAAATATTTAATCACCTACGGTTCACTGTGGAACGAATCTGTGGACATCTCAGCGGGTCTAAAGAAGAAAGGATTAATTCCGGGCGAGACAGTTGCCATCATGCTCAGAACAGAGCGAGCATTTTTTTCTTCTTTTTTCGGGACTCTTTTAGCAGGAGGTGTGCCCGTTCCGATGTATCCACCCGTAAGAGCCGACCGAATTGAAGAACACGCACAGAGACAAATTGGGATTCTTCAAAATTCTCAAGCCCGCGTAATGATTACTTTTACAGAAATCAAACGGCTTACTGAACTACTCGTCAGTCAAGTACCATCTCTGTTGGGTGTCGTCACGGCGACACAGCTTTCTGAGGACAATCGACACTTTCCAAGCAATAGCCTCTCGAATCAATTTGATGCAAAAAGCCCCGCACTCATTCAGTACACGTCGGGAAGCACAGGGAATCCTAAGGGTGTATTACTTACAAACCAAAATTTATTAGCAAATATTCGGGCTTTACAAAAGGGGCTCGATATTCAATCAGACGATATCGCAGTGAGTTGGTTGCCACTTTATCACGACATGGGATTAATCGGGGCCTGGCTCGGTACGCTCTACCTAGGTACTCCATTAATCCTGATGTCACCTCTTGCATTTCTTGCCAAACCTGTCCGGTGGTTAAACGCTCTTCACGAAAATAGAGCAACGATTTCTGCAGCCCCGAATTTTGCATATAACCTATGTGCCCAAAGGATCTCTGACAACGACTTAGATGGACTCGATCTAAGCACAGTTCGGTACCTGCTAAATGGGGCTGAATCGGTCCACCCGAAAAGCCTGCAACGGTTTGTTGATCGCTTTAGCCGTTACGGTCTTCGCGCGGAGGCTGTATCTCCTGTGTATGGCTTGGCAGAATGTTCTCTAGGATTAGCTGTGACCCCACCTGGAAGAGGCGCTCAAATAGACACAATCGACCGTGTCGAGTTCCAAAGAACTGGTCATGCGAATCCGTCCGACCAACTAAATCCGAAGACTTTACAAATTGTTTCCTGTGGACGGGCTTTACCAAATCACAAAATTCGTGTCGTCAACAAAGATCGAAAACCCGTTCATGACCGGATTCAAGGACGCGTCCAATTCTGTGGCCCATCAGCCACCACTGGCTATTATCGAAACTCAGACGCATCAAAAAAACTCATTGGGGAAGATGGATGGCTCGAAACCGGTGATCTTGGATATTTAGTAAACGGTGAAATTTTTTTAACAGGCCGTCATAAAGATTTAATTATTTCTGGAGGCCGTAACATTCATCCACACGAAGCAGAAGAAACTGCTAGTAGCGTAACAGGTGTAAGAACAGGCTGCGTTGCAGCGTTCGGCATACAACAAATTGACAAAGGAACCGAACAGTTCGTCATCGTTGCTGAAACAAAATTGAAAGCATCTACTGAACAACAGAGAATCCAAAGTGAAATCACGGATCGCGTTGTGTCTACATTAGGAGTTCCACCAGATCTAGTGGTACTGGCTCCCCCGGGAGCAGTTCGGAAAACTTCAAGCGGAAAAATTAGGCGGGGTGCAACGCGCGACGCTTTTCTTTCTGGTCATATATCACGAGGCAGATCATCAACTGCCTCTCAATGGGGACGACTAGTTATAAGTCATGGCATCTCTTTATCACGTAAAGTAATTGGCTCGCTTGCTAAAGCCGGATATACGCTGTACGTGTTACTACTTTTTATATCTACCACCCCTTTTTTATGGGCGCTACTTTCCATCGGCCCAAAAGGTTCTTGGGGAACACGCCTAATCGGAAAATGGACATGGCAGATGTTTCGGTTTGCCGGTTGCCGAATCAATGTTAACGGTCTAAAAAATATAGATACACTTAAACCTTCAATATTTGTAGCTAATCATGCTAGCTACCTAGACCCCGCGCTGATGATGTCAGTTTTACCTGTTACGCCACGTTTCGCCGCAAAAGCAAGGCTGGCTCAGTATCCAATTCTAGGAACCGTCCTCAGAAGAGGTAACCACATTACACTCGATAAGAGCAGTGTATCCAAAAAAATTGATGGAGCAGCTGCCGTTCTTGAACCTCTTAAAAACGATGAATCACTATTTATTTTTCCGGAAGGAACATTCGTCGCTAAGCCTGGTTTGCTACCGTTCCGCTTAGGCGCCTTCCGAGCCGCGATCGAAACCGGGCGGCCAGTCGTGCCCATCGCTATTAGTGGAACCCGGCGAATCTTTCCAGCAGGCACCTGCTTACTTAGTCCTGGTCAAATTAATATCACTATCGGCTCACCTTTAAGTCCATCAGGAAAAGACTGGCAGGCAACTCTTCAACTGCGAGACCGTGCTTACGCCATAATTGAACAAGAGGTAGATGACCCTGATTATTAAATTATGAAATTTTTACCTTTTCAGCTGGTCAAAGACTGTTTCAAGTCTGTAGCCAAGTCGTCAACATCTTCAATGCCGACAGAAAGTCTTATTAAATCTTTAGGAATATTTGTCTGTAAACCTTCGACTTGAGCTCGATGTTCCACCAAACTCTCCACGCCACCTAGTGAGGTTGCATTTCTAAAAACACGAAGCGACTGAACGACACGAGAAGCTTCGTTATATCCATCCACACAAAAGGAAACTATTGGTCCAAATCCGCCATGCATCTGACGTAAAGCCACATCATGACCTGGGTGCAAGGCTAGCCCAGGATAGAACACTTCTGTCACATTCGGCAGCGCAACTAACATCTCAGCAATCTGTTGAGCAGTGTCAGATGCCTTTGTGACTCGCAAAAATAGCGTGCGTAACCCTCGCAACAAAAGCCAAGCCTCAAAAGGTCCGACCACGGCACCGCGAACACTACGATCTTGTTTAATGCTGGCCCAAGCCGCATCATCGCAAGCCGTAATCAAAACCCCAGCAAGCACATCTGAATGTCCGTTGAGTTGTTTAGTCGCAGAATGCATGACCATATCTGCGCCAAGTTCAAGCGGCCGAGAGAGCACGGGAGTAGCAATCGTCCCATCCACTACAACTCTAGCACCAGCTTGATGAGCTACCTCCACAGTACCAGAAATATCTGTTATGGCACATGTGGGATTGGAGGGAGTTTCAACCCAGACAAGTTTCGTAACACCAGGACGAATTACCCGACGAAGACCGTCAAGATCTCCATTCGGTGAAGAATCTATTACGAAACGTCCTTTACTCGACATTTTCTCCAACCATAGCCGAAGAGTCCAGTACATATATTCAGGAATTACTACATGAGCACCAAAAGGAAGGTTTTCAAAAACGGTTACGGCCGCGGTCATGCCAGAACTGAATAACAATGCCTCGTAACCTTTTTCAAGATGGGCTAATAAATTTTCACACGGTTTGTAGGTCGGATTCTGGTCGCGAGTATAAGAGTGCCCCCCTGGGTACGAACCATCAGGAGAACGCTCATAAGGAGTAGAAGCAATAAGCGGAGGAATAATTGCCTTTGTTGTCGGATCGCAGGCACCCATTGCCTGAGCAGTTACCGTAGAAGGTTTGAGATCAGCATGTTTAGGCATATGCGCACACTCTCACTTTGAAGGTTTTCCGTCGCGTAACTTAAGAAGCCTTGCGATCTATATTTACGACAATATTGCTCCAGTTACCCTGCCGAAATCTGAGAACACTTAATGTGGCACGCGTCATATGCCCCAAAACAATCGCCATCCAGATATCATCGGCCTGTAAGCCACCAAACGAGGAATGGAACGTACACCATCCGATGGGAATTACAACTTGAGAAACAATGGAAATATATAGCGGACTTCTCGTATCACCAGTACCTTGAAGTCCTCCGGTATACGTCAAAGCTATCGTTACAAAAAAACCAGAAACAGCCAAATAACTAAGTAACCCACTTCCTAAATCAAAAGCTACCCCCTGATCAAGAGAAAAGATCGCCAAAAGTTCACGGGGAAAAATAACGAACATCAAACCGACCACAGAAGCAACTCCCAATCCTATCGTCGCAGCAGCTTGTGCAGATCGTGCAGCTCGTTCAGGATAACCGGCCCCCAAATTTTGTCCAGCAACCGCAGCAGTAGCTCCCATTAGCCCTACAGATGTCCACGTTATCAAAGCAAACAATTCTGTATAACCAACTGCATAAGCAGCCTGGGCTTCTGCGCTGTGCTCTAATGAGCCGATAAATCGAAGCAACAAAACACCTGCCACATTCATGGCAATCCCTTGGAATCCTGTTGGCAGTCCGAATCGAAACAACTCTTTGATGACCACCCAATCCGGCAACCAAGACATCGTCCGCGAAAATCTGACCACAAGACGGTCCGAAAAAAGCATCACCAAAAAAATACATCCAACGATGCCACTAGAAATGGCTGACCCCATCGCAGCACCCATAGTTCCAAAGGCTGGAATGGGTCCAAATCCCCGAATGAGAACAACATTTAAAACAACATTCAGTCCGGTCATGAGGATACCAAGTCGCAGCGGAGTTCTGGCGTCACCGGCCGACCGCAACGCACCATTCATTAAAAAGAAAATCAGCATGCCGATACTGAACACAAAAACAATACGGATATAAGACAGTGCTTCTACTTGCACCTCAGGCGCCGCCTTAATCATGTCGAGCAGGAAAGGTGCGACGTAATATCCAACAGGAGCCAGGACACCTAGTGACATAAATACTGCGGCCAACAATGCCTGATAAACGGTTCGATTTACTTTGTCTGGATCACCAGCACCAGCAAAACGGGCAACCAAGACACCCATTCCAGTAAATACTGAAGCAACGAAGGCAATGACCAACATGAAAACCTGCATACTGACACCAATTGCCGCATTACCTGCATGTCCAACGTAATATCCAACCATCGCCTGATCAACAATTCCCTGTATGCCCCCAATTACATTGGCTAACATCGTGGGCCAAGCGAGTTTCCAGACGGCTCGGTAAAGGGGACCCTCCACGATACCGCGATCAAATTGTTGTTTAGACTCCGCTGTATCATCCATGTAAAAACCGACAAACGATGGAAGGCTCTATTTGGTGCTGTACAATTAGTTTATTGCACCGTGGCGTCAAAGTATTGCTCACTTTATCAGATCGAAACACATCTAAGGGATTGCCTTACCAGACCACTCCCAGGATCAGCATCTCACCTCAAACTTTCACCGCGCCCACGTAGAGGCTGGCATCCGAGTGAAATAAAACCTGGATCCAAAAAAGCTGCTGCCCTTCTTCTGCTCTACCCAAAAAACGACATTCCCCATTTGTTATTGACTTTGAGGTCAGAAACCTTAGCGCAACACAAAAATCAAGTCTCATTCCCAGGCGGTAAAGTAGAATCGGGAGAATCCACTGAGGAGGCCGCTCTACGGGAGACCATGGAAGAAATAGGGGTCAACTCGAAAGAAATACGACTACTTGGCTTACTATCTCCTCTTTACATACCTGTTAGTAATTTTGCGCTTCACCCAGTTGTAGGTATCACACATGATCAACAAATATTTAGTCGACAAAAAAAGGAAGTCTCGCGAATCCTCGAAGTTACACTACAAAGTATTCTCTCTGACAAATACAATCCAAGAAAAGGTTTTATCTGGAGAAACAACACCTGCATCCATGTCCCCTATTTCCAGTTAGAGGAAGAAAGGGTGTGGGGAGCAACAGCGATGATTTTGTCAGAACTCGTTGATCTGCTTGGAGGTCTCGTACCAGATCCTTTGGATCAGAATGTTCACAACGCTAATATATGACTCGAAACCATCAGTCCTTTAACCCGGTTAATGACGTGTCACGCGTACGCGATAATCAAGTTACATTTTGAGTAGCGCACACAAACAATACTGTGGAGACCACTGAGTTGTGACAAAAAAAAAATCGAAATCTCGCAAACAGAGACCGTTACTCGACGCTGTGGACAACAGCGAACATGACTATCTTGATACAGCCAGTAACGAAACAGCGATCGCACTTCATGAAGCTGCGGAGAGTCGATATCTGAATTACGCGCTCTCTGTCATTACCTCTCGTGCGTTACCAGATGTACGAGATGGACTTAAACCAGTTCAACGTCGGATTCTCTATACAATGTGGAGACAGAAACTGACATCCGATGCCAAACCCCGTAAATGTGCAAAAGTCGTCGGTGATGTCATGGGTAGTTATCACCCACACGGAGACTCCGCGATCTACGACACCCTTGTGCGTATGGCCCAACCATTCGCACTGCGATATCCCTTGATTCAAGGTATTGGCAACTTTGGCTCCCTTGACGGAGACAGCGCAGCCGCTATGAGATATACGGAATGTCGACTCGACAATCCAAGCACCGATTTGCTTTCTGAACTTGATCGTGACACCGTAGCCTTCCGTCCAAATTACGACGGCTCAAAACAAGAACCTGCTGTCTTGCCTTCCCGTATTCCGAATCTTTTAATTAATGGCGCAACTGGAATAGCGGTCGGCATGGCAACAAACATACCCCCACATCATCTCGGAGAGGTGTGTACTGCTCTTTTAAAACTTTTGGATAATCCAGAACTCTCTAGTTCTAGGTTATGCAGGTACATCAAAGGACCCGACTTTCCCACCGGCGGCCAAATTTTAAATACCTCAGGAGAATTGAAAGAAATTTATGAGACAGGAAGTGGAACCATACGCTTGAGAGCCACGTGGGAAAAAGGTCCAATGTTTCGAAACACCAAAACAATATTTATTACATCTGTGCCCTATGCAACAAATAAAGGGCAGTTGATTGAACAAATCGCAGAAATCATTCTTGCAAAAAAGTTACCACCTTTGCTTGATGTTACAGACCAATCAACGGAAAAGGTTCGAATCGCACTTGAACTAAAAAGTGAATCAGACGACCGGCTGGTTATGGCTTATTTGTTTAAACATACCCCGCTACAGACAAATTTTTCCGTCAATCTGACCTGCCTTGTTCCAACAGGGCAATCGGAGGTGTCTCGTCCAGAGCGACTCAAACTGCATGAAACACTTAGGTACTTTCTGCAGTTTCGCCTCGACGTCGTTACAAGAAGATTGGAACACGAACTTGAAACATTGAAGAAACGAATCCATGTTCTTGAAGGTTTTGTGCGAGTTTTTGACGCTCTTGATTCCATAATCAAGTTGATTCGTCGCTCTGACGGCAAAACGGATGCAGCCGAACAGATCATGAGAAAGTTTCCGCTTGATCCGAACCAGACGGACGCCATCTTGGAACTGAAGATTTACAGGCTGGCAAGATTAGAAATTTTAGTTGTACGAGAAGAGTTGGAATCAAAAAGGAAGCGTGCCCGACAAATCAAACGCCTTCTTAACAACGAAAACTCCCGTTGGAAGATCGTAGGGGAGGAAATCAAAGCCATCCAAAAGGAATATGGAAACTCAAAAACTAATCCACGCCGAACAATAATCGAAACCGTGAAAGACGATGTTGAATACAGTGACGACGACTTTATTGTTGATGAAGACTGTGTCGTTTTAATTTCACGAGATGGGTGGATCAAGCGGCAAAAGGAGGTTCGGGATATTTCGAATACGCGTTTGCGCGAAGGAGATGAGCTTCTCGAGACAGTGGTAGGAAGTACTCGGTCTACCTGTGTTTTCT
>CEUS01038710.1_pt1 | contig 31619 bp, 36 predicted proteins | sample 427031 | NCBI WGS metagenome assembly CEUS01 (sample SAMEA2622837, study PRJEB7988) | marine metagenome | biome: marine biome (ENVO:00000447); feature: marine epipelagic mixed layer (ENVO:xxxxxxxxx); material: "saline water (ENVO:00002010), including plankton (ENVO:xxxxxxxx)" | depth 140 m | reverse complement strand
GCTGCTGTTGCGACCGCATAGACGCAGAATGTGTCGTCTGTGTTGCCCTCCCAGCAGTCTGCCACATCAGAAAAAGATGTCCCATTAGAGAACTCTACTCTCCACACAACCGTGGCCCTACCAATGCTCTTATCATCACTTGGGGGAAACACTTGCGAGGGTCCACTAGAAATAATTTCCCCAAGCATCATCTCCGCAACACGTCTGAGACCAGCGGCAACTGGCCTGCCCTCTATGAGTTCATTGTCCTCAAATTGAGACATGACAAAATCATTCCACTCGGGGGACACAATGTTGGGTCTGCCATCATCCATAACGTCAGTAGTCCCAACCTCTGTATTCTCCGGTGTTTGTAGCTCAACATCTTTAAACAGGTCTTCGTCGACCCGCGATCTGTTATCAATCATTTATTCAACCTCAATAAAACGTTTCGATCTTTTTGGAAACTTGGTTTCAATTTTGTTCAAATGAGACGCAATCTGATTTATTATATCTTCCTTTCTTTTAATAGATTCAAAACCAACTGTCTTAACCCTGATAACTACATATCCTTTACTAAGCAGAGTTCCACTTTTTCTCAGATCGGCATTCGTTTGTTTTTGCAGTCGTTCCTCTCCCCATATGGGAAGGAAATGTGAAGGCCCATCTACTTCTATTATAGTCTTGAGTGTGGGAATATACAAATCAATTTCTAATTTTTCGGCGGGAATGAGCATTTGGTGAAACTTCACCTCGTATCCAAGCTTGCCCAGTCTGTCTAGCAAAAATCTTTCTAATTTAGATCCCTCTTTGGCTGATCTCTGGATGGCCTCTATTCCCCTCGTTCTCATTTTCTCTTTTTGTTCTTGTGGCATCTCCTCCCACCTTGCCTTTGCTTGTTCTGCCCTTCTTTCTTTTTCCTCATCGCTCATATCTTCCCAGTAGTTGACCAAGCCTCCGCTAATTTTTATTTTCTCTTCTAGTGATCTTGTTTTCCCCTTTGTGGGGTGCGGACTTCTACCGCTCTTTAGGGCATTCTGTTGTGCTGTTTTTTTATCTTTCAGTTCGTATCCATGCTTCTTTAGGGTTCTCCTAATCTTGTTTGGGTACGTACCGAGAGCCTCAGCTATTTCGTAGGTACTCTTGTTGTCTTCATTGTACATTTTGATAATGCTTATGTCAAGTTTATTCATTGTGATGCCTCAAAAATCTTGGAAATATTCAGATCAGGAATAACCGTGGCCTTTTCACCAGTGAGTCTGTAGACTTCTTTATTGTCCTGTTCGCTTCTGGTAATAATTTTAACTTGGTTAGTTATGTGTAGCAACCCCATTAGATCCTTACTACCCTCATCGCCTTGATGGTATAGATAAACAGGGCGAAGCTTGTTGACAATTTTCAGGGAGCGAACCACATTGGCCACACTAGTGGCAACGAGCACTCCGGTGAATGCCCACAACTCAGTAGAGTTAAACATGCCAAACTTTGTTTCTGTTGGATTAAAATCTATATCGTTATAGAACACGCTGGCGTCTGTAACTTCCTTGTTGGATACCGCTTCATTTAAAGCTTTGAAAATTGCATCATTTGGCGGGTTTACGTTTGTTGAGTTAATATAAAAACCTATATTCATTATTCCTCTCCTTCTATACTGTCACGCATTTAGCGAGATTACGGGGGCGGTCTGGGTTTATCCCTCGTTCCACTGCTATGTAGTAAGATAACAATTGCAGCACAACATTTAACACCAAGGACTGGGAAAATTCCTCTCCCGTGTCCTTGCACGAGAACACTATGTCTGCTATCTTTTCTATGTCTGACTTAATGGAATCATGGGTAATGGCTAGAACCAGCCCTTTTCGGCATTTAATTTCTTGCATATTGGCAAGTGTTTCTGGCGACACTCCCTCTGTAATAACAAACATGCTTGGAACCCTGTAGTCTACCAAGGCAATTGGACCATGTTTCATCTCAGAGGATGGCATTCCTTCTGCGTGAACATAAGCCACCTCTTTAAACTTGAGAGCGCCCTCAAGAGCTATGGGGTAATTATGCCTGTCTCCAAGAAAGAGAAAGTGCTCATATCCCATGATCCTGTCAGCAATTTGTTTGATTTCATCTACTCTGTGAATTAGGTCTGCAATACATTCGGTCATTTCCCCACAAGATACCCCAGATGATTGGCACAACTTCATACACGACGCAGTGAAGGTTTTAGTTGCCGCCACGGCCCGTTCTATTCCTGCGTACATATCAATGGGACTTGTAGACATGCCAGAGAGCGTGGAATGAGGATTATTTGTAATGCACATAAAATCCCTTCCCTGCATAGCGTTAACCACGTCTTTTGTTTCTCCGCTTTGGCTTATGGCAAGAATGTTTGGTCCTATTGATTTATATTTGGCTTGACTGGCATGTATGCATCTCACCTTGATAGATTTTCGTTTTTCTAAAGCGTATGCCCCAAACATAGCTGCGTGCAGGCTGCTTCCCGTTGCCACTATGTCTAAGTCGGTTTCTATGTTATGCCATCTTAAGCTCTTTAGGTCGCACTGCTCTTTGATCTCCGCGAGCATTCGATGGCCCGAACTCAATAATAAATCGTCTGTCTTTGGGACGTGTATCGCATCCCTGCCATACGGCAGCTCTTCTGAATCTAGCCCGCATACACCGTTCTCTAATATCCACGCAGATTTACTAAAACCAGATAGCGCGTTTAAATCACTACTCACATAGCCGTTGGGGGTTATAAATAGTCTCTTGGTCCCTTTCGCAACACACCACACCTCTTCGGTGTTCTCGCTAACAAACACAAAGGCGTTGTCCCCTTGTACTTTATGGTATATTTCTTTGGGCTTCCCATTGCATAAAGATATTAGGTTTGCCAGCCACTTGGTATCAAGCATGTGTGGCGGTGCGTTTTCAATTACACCGTTATGAACCACATAGAACCCGTCAGTTGCCTGCGGGTGGGTGTTTGCATGGGTAACTTCACCGTTGGTGGCCCACCGAACATGCCCAACAGCCAACTCAGCCTCATCGGTAAACGAAGATTTTTCTATAGGTCCAAGATGCCTACATGTATATACCTTTCCGTTGTCAATTCGGACATAGCCAAAGCTGTCATATCCACGGTACTCTAGCCTAGACAGTCCCTCGTAAATGTCTGAAAGAGCATTGTCACTGATTGATCCAAATATACCACACATACTATTGCCCCCTGAACCATTCTATTGTTTTAGTCAGTCCCTCAAAAAGACCAGTCTTGGCTTCAAAGCCCAGCCTTTCCTTTGCCCGCGAGGTATCTAGGCATCGCCTTGGTTGCCCATCAGGCTTAGTAGAGTCATATATGATCTTTCCGTCGTAGCCCATCACGTCAGTTATTGTTTCGATGAGTTCAGAGATTTTGATTTCTCTGCCCGTTCCAATATTTATTGGCTCGGGTGAAACATCTTTTTCAATTGCCAAACAAATAGCCTCTGCGCAATCTGGGGCATATAGAAATTCTCTAGACGCTTGCCCTGTTCCCCAAAGAGTGATAGACTCGCTATTGTTCTGTATTGCGTTTTTTACTTTCAGTATTAGGGCGGGTATAACATGGCTGCTGGTCAAATTAAAATGATCATGTGGACCATACATGTTGACCGGGATGAGATTAACGCCATTCAGACCATACTGCTCGTGATATGCTTCCACTAGCCGCATTAACGTCTTCTTGGCGATGCCGTAAGGGGCATTTGTTTCTTCTGGGTACCCATCCCACAAAGCCTCTTCCACGAACGGAACCGGAGTGTATTTAGGGTATGCACACACAGTGCCCAAGAGTATAAATTTTGGAATTTTGTGCTTATACGCTTGGTGAATGAGGTTGGCCCCCATAATGAGATTTTCATACATAAACTTTCCGGGGTTTTCTTGGTTAGCCCCAATACCCCCAACAGATCCTGCCGCGTGAATAATGGCGTCTGGCTTGATATGCCCCACCCAGTACTCAGTTTGCATTTGGTTTCTCAGATCCCATGTGCTAGAACCATGTCCAATAACCACATGTTTCTTTGACAACACAGGTTCCAAGTTGTTTCCTAAGAAGCCAGTTGCTCCGGTGAGTAGTATTTTCATTGCTTATTGTCCCATAGAAAAGAAGTCCCTTGGAGGAGGCGTGGTGTTTACTGGTTGCTCTGGATCATCGAGCACAGGCTCAGGGGTAGTTGTAGTCTCTTCCCATACAGCATCTGGTGGGCGTGTAGTTGAAGTTAAGGTTAGTTCCGACTGTAAGACTTCCATCACTTCGCGTATTGCATATACGACTGCGCCTTTAGGGGTAATGATCAAGTCGTGGATATTGTGCTTTTTGCTCCAATCCATCGTGTTTCTAAACCCTTGCCTCACTCCTGTGTTTGGGCCAATGTAAACTGCCATTTGCACGCCATCGAGTAGGTGATCGAATGCTTCCGGCTCTCCATTCAGAACAAGCACTTCGTACTTAATGTCAGAATGCGTTCCAACAGAGTATTCTCCCGGGCCTTCTGGATCAACTGTGTCGCATTTCTCTCTCAGGATAGCAAGCACTTCGTCATCGTGCCCCTCGGCATGAAGGTTGCTTCCGCAAATGTAGGCGGCCTTGGGCCGACCCAAACCTGATCGCACTGTTGTGTAGATGTCAACGATTTCTTTAAGATCTTTCATTGTAAAGATTCCTCTATGGGGTTAAAGTTTTTAGAAAAACACCGTAATCTGTAATGTAGTCTTCAGGGTTATGCTCAGTAGAGCATATCGACATTAATATGTCTTCGCCAGTTTGATATACCTGTGAGTCCCACACCATATTCTCGACAAGGACGCCATCGTTTTCTTTCAGGGTCACTTGCTCTACCCTGTTTCCATAATCTAGCTCTACTAATATGCTGCCCTTGATGCATATGAGAACCTGCCTGTTTTTGTAGTGGGCATGCTCTCCCCTGCGAGACCCCTTGGGGACATCTTTGACATAGAATATCCTCTTAGGAATAAAGGGTATATTTTTTTCCATGACAGTTAGCGATCCACGTTCGCTACTGTGAACCTCTGTCAAGTAGTCCTGAGTCCAACGCATATTTTGTAACCCTTTCGATTTCTAATTTTGTAAGGTTTTCATGGAATGGCAAACTAACCGTTGAATGCGACTCCTTTTCGGATTTCAGCATGCTTTCGCTAGGTTGACGCACCTCGGCCTCTACAAATGCTGGTTTACCGTGACAATGCGCGTAATGCACCCCACACTGAATTCCGTTACTTTTCATGTACTGTATGAACTCTTTATTGTTTCTGACTCTGATTCTATACAGATGCCTACTTTTATTATTATAGCCTAAAGTCCTATTATAGGCACAGCTTATTTCATCTAAAATGTCATTTTTCTGGTCTATTTTTTTTAGGTTCTCGTTAGCGACAAATGCCTGTATAGAGTTGCAATGCATCTTGTATCCCGCGACCGTGTGTTTCCGGTCCCAATTGTCCATTGCGAAGCTGGTACCATTCATTGTCATGGTTTTATAATATTCTATTAAGTCTTTGTTGTTAGATACCACAATTCCCCCGTCGCACCCGCTAACTGGCTTGGTTGGATAGAAACTAAATATCACCACGGCGTCGTCGTTCTTTAGATCTTGATATTGGTTTCTCCTGACCTCTTGTGCTGAATCAAAAATATTGTCGTGAAGATGGTAGCAGTGCCCAACCCAATCCGTATCGTTATAAAATCTAACTTTATTCCCAGACGTTACTATAGCGTTTGGCACAACTATGGGCATAGTGCTAGGTATATCTATAATCTCTTTGTATTTGAGTAGCGATAAGAACAAAAGGCTGGATGCACTGTTGGCAGTGCATGCATATTTGGCCCCAACATATTGGGCAAAGTTTTCCTCTAACTCGCCCACCACCCCATCATGAAGTAGGTTGGAGAATCTTGAAGTATCAATAGTGTAGTTGGGTATATTAAATAAACTGATCATGCTATTTCCTAAACAACGCCATTCCTTTACCATCAGATAAACTAACTGTTTCAAACTCTAAGTCTGAAACTTTCGCAAAATCTTCTACCGCCCTGTCTACCGGGGGCAAAGGACACACCTTGCTCTGATAATCATCCACTACCATCAATCCGCCAGAATTTAGGTGGGGATAGCATTTTTCCATATCGGCAATTGCCCCTTCATAAGAGTGGCAGCCATCTACAAGTATATAGTCTAACCCATTCGGAAAGTTTGATTCAAAAAATTCTTCGGTCAAGGCTGTGCTAGAATTCTCTTCTAGGAATTCGATATTATCGAACTGTTCATTAATTAAGTCTACCTTGCTCCTTCCATTTTGATAATCAAAATCTATATCAATAGAAATCATTTTGGTTGGATTACAGCAGCTTAAAACCGTTACTGTGTGTCGGCCTCCAGCAAAGCCTATTTCCAACACAGAGGATGGGTTGATTTGTTCAAGTTCGTGTATCACAAAGTCTCGTTGGGTCTCACTTAAATGTCCTATGTCTGGAGACCAAAAAGATTGTATTCTCTCTACCGTATCGTTCATTCTATTCCCTTCAAATAAAAAACCATGTAGTTACCAATAACATCCACCTTCTAAAATCTTATAATTGCGTACTCTTTCATTCTCAAAAGGTCTCACCCAGTGCTCATTAAAGAACAAGCTGATTTCATCGTGGGTGTCCCACCGCTTGCCTTTAATGCCGAATAGGATTTGAATACCACCGCCAATATAGATTGCCGTTTTGTTAAGATGATTCTTTATAAAATCTACCAATGGCAGACCGTAAGTACTACAACCCAATAATGCAATATCAAAGTCAATGCCGCTTATATCTTTTTTCATCACATTTAATGATTCGACCCACGAACCATGAGGTTTTAAATCACCTATGGACTGGACTGATTTATATGTGATCAAATCAAATTCTGGCAAGACCTGTTTGTCTCCCCATATTTGGTCTCTCTTGGGATATTGGTGTTTAATGGTTTCTGGAAATGAGTTAATCACCAGCACTTTTTTGCCTTTTAATAGTTGAGACCATGGATTTTTAATATGAAAAGGTTCAACTGTCCTATGGGGAACTTTGGGTGAATTAGGTGAAACTTTTGAAAAGAAGTTTTCTTGTTTCAACTCTAACCCGCAATCAGCCCAGTAACAATGTATGTCAGCGGTTGTGGTTGAGTGTAAGTATATCTCTATAAACTCGCTCAGGCAATCACCGTATACTCCACCAAAGCTATTAAGCTGCATGATGTCGCCCTTTGTTATACCATGATCATTGACGACTCTATAAAATAAATCCATCTCATGCATACCTAATCTGGCCACGGAGAAAGGCTTTTTAGATACTATTGCATCTTTTATTAACTGATTACCTTGTTCTAAGCTCAGCATTACTTTGCGTTTCCTTATAAGTAGTCGACTTCTTCTGGGGTTAGGCAAGGTATCTCACAATTTAGAAACACATCCTTCCTTTCCTTAAAAGAATCGTCAATAAATACCGGTCTGGGTTTGCCCATCTTGTTTATAACACTACTTTTGCGTTCATGACTCTTTACGTAAACAGTTTGGTGTGGGGTATGTACTGGGGTCTCGCTTCTTGTGATTATTATCACCTCTTTATTCAGTCTGGGTAAGATATGTTTAATGTATTCAAAAGTATCATCATAATCAACGAAGATAGTATCATAATTCAAGTTGTATCTGGGCTGCTTTCTTTTTACTTCTTTTACTAAATGTTGGCAGTAAAACTCTGTATCATGTCCTAAATATTGGTATATGTCTGATAAGGTGAGATTGATGCCATTTAATCTGTTTATGTTTGATCCCCCTCCTATTCTAGGGGCTATTTCTAGAAACTTTAGGTTGCCCCTTTCATCCTCCTTCATCTGAAAGAACCACGCCCCTTTAAAATGGATAACCTCGTTGATCCAAGTGGCTATCTTATTAATGTCAGGTAGCGACACCAAAGATGTGGTCTCACTGATTCCGTTGACAATAGTTTTCCTTAATCTAGGGTTAACGTGTATTACTTCATTTAGGCTATTAGTGAAACAGTCTATGGTGTATTCTCTTCCGGGTAGGTGTTCACAATATACATAATCTTGACTGATTTGTAAGCTACCTCTGGACCCTTGCCCCCTATCGGGTTTTAAAAATCCCGGGGCTAGCAGGCTATACTCGGGAACCCTGTCCCGTAAATTGGGATGACTTTTTAGTTTTTCATAGGATTTACTTTTAAACCGACAAATATTTATTGCTTCTTTAGGGCTGCCCGGAATGAGGGATTCCAGCTCTGGGATGTTCTTTAAGGTGTAAAGCATGTCGTCGTGGGACGTAAGGATCATATCTATGTCGCGTAGTTTAACTATGCGCTTGACTTCTTCTATAAATTCAGGTTTCTCCACTGAGTGGTTCAACTTTGTGTAGTCCAAAAACAATTCATCGTTGTCGTTGTGGGCCGCTCCCACCAATTCAACAATTTTGTTATATTTTAAGCTATGATATTGCTCTACCCCCATTTGTGTAGCGCAGGGGAGTACTAATAGTTTATGTTTCACGTTAGGTTCCTATAGTATCTTGTCGTATTTCTTGACACCCTCAATGATTTCATTATACTTTATTAATGTTTTATACCATTTTAAAGTGTGGTACGTCGGATCATTGTCAGTTAGGGTTCCATCAATTAATGCTTGCTCTATCTCTAAAACACCGTCCTTGATGGTAAAGCTGGGCCTGAACCCTAAAGCGGTGCTGATCTTATCAAAATTAACATTATATGTTCTATGGTCTGGGTCATTGGGGATATAAGTTATTTGGGTGCCTTTGGTGTATCTAGATATACTCGCTGCCAAATCTTTTACGGTGTAGTTCTGCTCATTGCTACCCACATTAAAAGTTTCCCCGTAAGCTTGCTTATTGTCAATGGACAGCAAGAAGGCTTTGACAACGTCCCGAACATGCACAAAGGGTCTCCATTGCTCCCCATCTCCCATGATATAGATGATTCCTTCTTTCCACGCTTTGTATGTCATAATGTTCACAGCTAAGTCAAACCTCATCCTCTGCGACAGGCCGTATACCGTTGAGTTACGCAGCAACGTGATGTTAAATTCGTCATCTTGTAGTTCTTTTAACGCATCTTCGACCGCAACCTTGCTCTTAGCGTAATCGGTCAACGGATTTAAGGGATCAGTTTCTTTTAAGGCTTTTTTACCGCCAGCTCCATAGACACTAGCGGAACTAGAGTAGATATATTGCTTAACTTTATGTTTCTTTGCTAACTTGGCCAATCTAATCGCGCCGTCACAATTAATTTCTTTAGTAAAAACTGGGTCTATTTCAGCAGTTGCGTCATTACTTAACCCCGCTAGATCAATCACGACATCCACATCTACTAGCAGTTTCTCATCAATGTATCTGATATCGTCCTGAACCACAGTTAAATTTTCAGACTTAATATGATCGATTTTGTCGAGACCGAAGAAGAATCTATCTAGGGAGATTACGTGATAATTTTGTTTAAGTAATTCTTCACACATTATGCAGCCTATGTATCCGCCTGCACCAGTAACTAATGCTGTTTTCATTATCTATGTTCCTCTCTAGCTTCTCTTAAAAAAGTTACTCACGGTCTCAAATAAGTGATTTATCTCGTCATCATTCATGATCGTGTGGATTGGTAGGGCGACCAGCCTATCTTTGACGCTGTTTGTAAAACTCAAATCTTGGGTTTTGTATTTGTCTCTATACAAATCCAATAAATGTACTGCCGTATAATATCTGCGGGCAACCACCCCATTACTCTGCATATAGTCAACAAACTCGGTAGCCTCTTCCTTTAGGATGATGGGGTAATATAAGTATGTGCAAAAAACATCATCTCTAATTGACATAGTGTCAATCTCGTCTCCAAAGTTTTCAAAGAAATCGCTGTATCTTTGTACGTTTTGGGTACGCTTATCTACGATTAGGTCTATTTTTTCTAAGTTCTTTAAACCGACCAGAGCTGATACCTCTTGCATCTTTGAGTTTAGGCCAGCGACATCAACATTTCCTCTAACTTTTTCGTATTGACCAAAATCTCGCAGTTTGTATAATGTGCTCCATACGTCTTCATCACTAGTTATGGCGGTTCCGCCTTCCATACTGTTCATTATTTTGGATGCATGGAAACTGAAAATTTCGCTATATCCATAATTAGAAACAAATTTACCCTTATAGGTTGAACCAAATGCTGGAGCATTATCAAATATTACGTCTAGCTCATGCTCGTTTACCATGCTAGACAAAAGGTCTACGTCGGGTAAATTACCATAAGCACCAACCAAGACGATCATTTTCACGTCATCGAACTCAGCTTTACTTAGGTCGATGGTTAGCGTATCATCAACGTCACAAAAGACTGGCTTGAGATTGTTCATTAATATGGCATTAAGTGTGCCAGAGAAAGTCAGAGAAGGCACCAGAACATTAAAGCTATCATGTGGTCCGTAGCCCATCTTTAATTTATGCGCTTGTATCAGATTGAATAAAGCCATTTCACCATTGCAAAAACATAAAGGCTTTAGTTTGGAGTCAAAATACTCTTGTAACCGCTGTTCCAGATTAACGACGTGTTTCGAGTTATTGGTGACCATACCACTATCTAGGCACTCTTTAAGATCATGAAATATCTCGTCTATCGCAGGCAAAAACGGCCTGACTATATTAATTTTGATACTTGTGTTCATTGTTCACTCACCTTTGTGTATTTAGTTAATTGCGAACGGAACTTATTCGAGAGGGTCTTCACATTGTTGATAATACTCTGGGGATGAGTACCAGTAAACCGTTCTGTTCTGCATTCCCCCCTGACGGAAGGTTTAAATTCGTGAACGCCCCAGTACTTGTCCTCTATCGCCACGCGATCATTACCCACAACCCAAGGGAGATATATAGTATTGAAATAGTTATCAATACACAGTTCCTTAGATACGCTGTCTTTGTAATAGGAAACTTTTCTGTATACTTGGTCTGGAAACACGTATGAGTAGTGGTACATTTGAACGCCGAGGGCCTCGTATAGAGTGTCACTATCTACATGCTTCTTGACTACTGTGCTATCTGGGGGATATTGAATGGTGGGGGGTCGGTGCGTTAGCCAAGTAGACCCTTTTTCATATTTAAATATTCTTAAGAAATTATCAGTGGCCAATTCAAAGCCAGTGAGGTAGTGGTCTATTCCGCCGTAAAATGAGCAGCTTCTAACCCCGACACTAGTGGGCCTTTCGGCCTCTAAGAAGGCAATTATTTTCTTAAGGTCTTCTGATTTATAGATCTCGTCTGAGTCCAAGTTCCAAATGTAATCTATATCGTCATTAATAAACGACATGTAAGCCTTGCACTGGTCATCCTTTTCTGAGAATTGTCCATGCGTAATTCTGATTTTATTTTCGGGGTCTGGGAATTCATCCAGAATCTTGTTGGTTTCATCTGTGGAAGTTGTCCTACCTTGGCGCTGCCAGAACTCTACTGGTCCCTCTGCTATTAAGATCTGTTCCGCAAATGGATATACCTGTTCTAGACATTCCTTAAGGACATAGTCCCCCTCGAACACTATCATTCCGAATGCAATTTTCATAATAACCTCAAATGAATTTGAATAGTGACTTTTTTTCTGGAAGCCAATCCAGTTGAGTCCTAGTTTTTTCGGAGCAAATGGAATACCTGTAATCTTGGCCCATTCTGTTTTCTATAAACTCGATATGATCGTGATAACCTTCTATCCCGTGCCACCGACAGATTTCTTTTACAACCTCTATGTTTCTCATGTAATTGTATGTGGATATATTCCATATCTCGTTCATGCGGTCAGTTTGGCAAATTTTGTATATAGCATTGGCATTATCTTCCACAAACAACCAGTCTCTGACATATGACCCATCGCCATGTAGTGGTATTTTCTGACCGGTATCAAGGCAGTGTAAAATTCTTGGTATTAACTTCTCTGGGTATTGCCGGGGGCCGTAATTGTTAGTGCTCCTAACTATTTGGTAGTCAATATCAAAGGTGCGAGCATAGGCGAGTATAAGCATCTCCGCAGCAGCCTTGGTTGCCGAGTATGGGTTGCTGGGATTCAGAATACTGTCTTCTGTCTTCTTGCCTTCATTAACATCGCCATACACTTCGTCTGTGCTTATATGGATAAATTTGGGCTTCTGATACACCTTTGCTCTAAGAAGACTAAGGATATTAAACACACCCTCTACGTTGGATCTCAGGAACACCTTGGGAGCCTCTATGGAATTGTCTACATGAGATTCCGCCGCAAAGTTTACGAGCACATCGCACACCGGTATGTGTTTTAAATCACATATGTCCTCTTTTATATGTGTATATTTAGGGTTATTATCCCAAGGCAAAACTGAATTTGATGCATAGGTCATTTTATCTATATCTATTACCTGATGCCCATCGTTGAGCACCCGATCTACAAAATGACTTCCGATAAACCCTCTGCCACCCGTTACCGTAAAAATCATAAGTTGTACTCCTTGTGGATTTTCTTTATGTGCCCAAAGTAATCATCGTGGATCGACTTGAGCTGTGGAATACTACTATACATATCCAAGGGGGTAAAACAATAATGGGTAGTTGAAGGGGTATAGCTTTCCTCTTCTATAGAGTATTCAAACTGTGAAAAGTGACTGAACACCAGCTTCTCTTTTTTATCACCCCACGTAATACATCCATCTATATCATATGAATCAAAATTATAAAGCTGCCATTCCCAAGGAGAACCATGTCCTATGTCGCCCTCTATAAACAAGTGCTTTTTATCTAATTGCACAAAGGCGTCTAGATACCTTTGATCTCCACATGTGGCCAATTCTGGGTGTTTCTTGTGTAGAACTGCGTCCTTCCACCATGCTAAAGCTTCAGTAGAGATGTGGGTGTTTTTAAAGTGAACAACTCCAACATTAAACCAACCGTTTCCGTTTGGCACCTCTAGTGGGTTTTGCCTATGCCGAAATAGCCCTATGTCTTTTTGTCCGATCTCTGCAATCACGCTGTGTATGCTGCTGTAAAAATAAATATCGCTGTCTATATACGTAACATCTTCTTGTAGGTTCCCAACCAAGAAATCTGTAAAGTAAGATGCGAGCGTCCAGCAAAAATATCTGTAGTCGCTTTCCTTTAAGCTGAGTAGCGCCTCGTCTCTTGATAAAAAGTCGTTTAGATCATAAGGCACAATCCTGTCATTCTCGCCTTGCAGACGCTCATGTGTTTGCTTATCTATGCATAGGTAGTGCAAATAAAAGTCTGGATTATACTTAGACAGGGACTCATACAAAGCAAGTCCTCTTGGCAAGAAGCTGTAATCTGAAACGCAGCATATATGGGTCACTGTAGCTCCTTGCTAGCCTTTAGATATAGCCCGTCTCCCCAAGTCCCTCCGTCTTGCTGCCAGTAAGTAGCTATGCGGGAAAACCCATGTGTAGATAAAAATGCATCCATATCTTCTACTAGGGCACAGCCTTCGTACATTTCTTCTTTGTTGATTTCGGTAATAATAAGGTCTATGTGCTTTAAGGTGTCTGTGGCCCCCTTAAAAACTTCCATTTCATAACCTTGGACATCAATATTGATGAAATTGTATTTCAGCCTGTCAAACTCTTCGTCGTCAAGACGTGTGATATTTACGGTCGCCTTTTCCTCAAAGGCAATCTGTGGGTATTGCTCTAGGTGATGCTTGGGCGGCAAGACAGATGAAGATAGGCCGCGATCCTCAAGGTACATCTCTACGGTGCCGGAAGTATTACCTAACGCAATATTTCTAATGTCTATTGACATGTCTCCAGAAACGTTACTCTTGAGTTTTTGAAAATTATCTGGCAGGGCCTCATAGAATAGAAGGTTGCGAATGTTGAAATGTTTGTATAGGGGGTATTCCTGCCCCTCGTGGGCACCGATATGTATGCATCCGCGCACGTTTAAAAATCTACCGCGCTGCTTTAGCTGATCTAATATTTGCGGCAATTGACCAAGTATTTCCATTTGATTAGCCCTTTAGTCTAATGTAATTCTTTCCTTTGGGAATCCTCTGCCCTGACGTAACTGAAACACCTGCCCATCTCTACCTGAGTAGTGCAAGGTTTTTTGGGCGGCAAAGTCAAAGTCCCCAGAGTTTTCGTTACCCTCTTCGCCATAATGCTCATGTTTGACAATGACCTTGTCTACATACTGCACCTTATCCATCCTAGTCACTTCCTGCGTGAATTCGTTGTCACAGTACAAACTCTTATAGTCTGGATGATAAATATATCCAAAGCGATTGTAAAGTTTACTGCCTAAAATCGAGAAGGTGATTAATTTGCCGTTAGTGTGGCCGTCGTTAAAATGAACACAACCATCGAGGTCTGGAAAAAATTCTTGCATAGCGTCAGCGATCTCAAAATCCCAATTGTTCACCTGCGGCACCATGTCGTCTGACGCGCAGATCACAACATCAAAATCCACGCTATCTATATGAGCGTTGATGGCGCTAATCTTGTCAGTATTTTTGTCGTAGTGTATTCGGTAATCAGCGTGGACATTGTTTAAGAAAACCTGCTTTATCCTATTCTTCATAAAAGTATTGTTCATGCTTGCGTCGTCAAAGTCGCAGTTGATATTAAAGAACAGCGCTATAGGGCTACGTTTGTTATCGTACCAATGCCCGCTAGCCTTGTTTACGTATTTGTTTAAAACACCCAGAAACTTGTCTGGCCTTTTTAGTGTTGGGAATTGAATCAGGAATTTCATGTTAGCCAGTCCTCCAATCTTATCTCGGGGTGCCACCCCAAGATTCGCTGCGCTTTAAAAATATTTGCCGCCGTGTGCCTTGCTTCTCCGGGCCTCTGCTCTACGTGAACAACCTGCGCGTTGGTGCCTCCCATCATGTCTGCTAAGTCAATTACACTGTGGCTGGTTCCAGTACCAATGTTAAACACCTGCCCAATGGCCTCCGGGTAGTTTACCTGTGAGGCTAAAATATTGGCGTTAACAACGTCGGATACATGTACGTAGTCTCTAGTTTGCAATCCATCTCCAACCACTGTCATCGGTTTTCCCTCAGATATTTGACGCTGAAAGACCCCGATAACCGGAGCATACTGACCTTTAGTGGGTTGTCTTTCTCCATACACATTAAAGTACCTAAATATAATAGTCTCCAACCCGAAAAGATCCCAGTACATTCTACATAAATCTTCTCCAGCGCACTTAGAGACCGAATACGGGTTTAGACAGTCCCTCGGCATTGTCTCCAGCAGGGGAGGCTCATTGATTAATCCATAGGCTGATGAAGTTGAAGAGTACATGACCCTTTTGACGCCATGCTGTCTAGATGCCTGCAAGACATTGCAGGTTCCTGTCACATTCGTTCTAACCGCTAAGGTAGGATTTTCGATTGCTGGCTGTATCCTAGCCTCGGCTGCAAGGTGAAATACGTAGTCTACACCTTCAAACAAATGTTCTATCTGGTGATAGTTAGCAATGTCATACCAGATATACTCGGCATCATTGTTATAATAAAAATTGTCATGAGCGTCAGATGATTCATCATCGATGACCATAACTTCATGGCCTTGGTCTATCAACCTGTCTACTAGGTGTGACCCAATAAATCCGCATCCACCTGTTACTACTGTTCGCATAGCTGCTCTCCAAGTTTTCCAAGCCGCTTGGCCGCATCTTCATTTTTTAGTAATCTGCATAGTCTGGCGGCCCTGTTAACACAGGTGTGTTTTCTTTTTATTTGTTGCTTTACCAGACTGCCTACATCCTTGTTTCCGTCGTCATGAAAGAGTGACGCCAAAACCTTATCTAGTGTCCCCTGCTGCTGCTTGTTGACTCTTATCGACAATTTCTTTGCGCTTAAGGCGGCCTCGAAAAGCACCTGAGAAAACACTGTATCTACATCCGACGCTATCATAACTTCGTCGTATTTGTCGTACATGTTACCCAAAGATTGCACATTGACTGCAAGATCAAACCCTTCTGCGTCACCCGACAATGACAACAGGTGATACGTGTCCTTGGAAGCGATTGCTCTTTTAACCAGATCACTCATCTCTGTTGCTAGCACCGCCAAGTTTATTTTAAAATCAGGCAAGGGATTACGAGGCAAAAATATGTCGACCGAAGGCCATATGTTGACCATTTTTATTTGTTTGGTTTTGTGTTTGTAAAGAGAGTCATGGTGGTTAGTAAACACGAACGGGATGTTCATCTTGTTGTCCAAAAAAACCTGTTCGATTGTTTGCAGCTCTTGATTATTTGCCCCCGTCACATTTAACACGGTGCTAATCTTCTTATTTTGGCTAAGATATTTAACAATATCGTTGGTTAACATTGCATAGTGACTTATGAACACATCTGGTTGAGTAGCATCAAACATATCAAATGCGCTGACTTCATTTGCCCACAGGTGCGTTGGGGTCTCGCACAATTCAAGGCACCTATTGAAATACATCGGCTCAGTAGTCATGCCCGATGAATAATTGTGTATCAAGGTTTTCATTAGTCTTGCATCCTTTTCAGTGTTTTGAGGTTATCCACCTTGCGAAGCGGCGTCTGGTGGTTATTTAAAACTCGTATGTCATGCTTAGAGGAAAGCTCATTAATCGCCTCAAACACAAATCTGTTCTTGTATTCGGGATTAGACACTATGGAATATATCGCTCTTATGATTTTTTCATCAGATAGGTAGACTATCTCTGTCCAGTAGTTAAATTTTACCCCTAAAGACAGTGTCTCTAGTCTATTTTTTTGGTTGTGAATCACACCGACTTCAAATGAAGAATTGGAGTTTTCATCTTGCGTCACAATAGACGATTGCTGTAGGTCTATCATTTCCAAGTGTGTTGGATGTATCAATACGCTTCCGCCGCATAGCAATATCTTGTTATTGGTAGTATTGTTAATACACAGCCTAGCGCTTTCGCAGCAATTGGAATTGTAGTGTACTTGATTCTCCACCACCCTAATATTTACGTCATAATATTTGTCCTTGACAAAGTTGACAATCTTTTCGGTTTCAAAACCAGAGCACAATATTATTTCAAAGTTTAAAAATGCCGCCTGAATAGATTCTATTTGACGCTCAATGAGGCTCTTTCCCCCGACTTGAACCAATGAAATAGGCCCATAAGATTTCATTCTATACCCATGGTTTTCACTTAGCAGAACCACGGAAACCAAGTCTCCGCGCTCGTCCTTGCCAGTTTTACTCTTGGGGCTAGTTATATATTTCTTATTTCGTTTCATTTAGTTCCGTATGTAAACCTTCTTTATGACTTTCCTCTCTAATGGCGTCAACCATTAAGTCATAATCATTGTAGCCTAAATATTTCAGCCTTGCGACACTAGCGGGAATGATAGAAAATGTTTGCCCGGCATCCTCGAAAAGAGCGATGGTTTCTTGCTTCTCGTTAACGGAATGATCTACATGCTTCAGGGCGTATTTTGGTAGTATGTCTCCGCATCGTATCTTGATCCAGTGAGAGCGATTTACTAATTTAGAGAAGCACTCTTTGTCTCTTAGGGTGACGTTGTCTTCTTCTTTGAATAAGCTAAGCCAAGCGTCATATCCATCCACCTTCAAAGATTGAATAGCCTTAACTGCATCTATGAGGTATATTTCCCGACGCCTCATTGTAAGTTCGGTGGTAGACCACAGTATGGTGATTTTATTTTTGTTGTAATCTGCCCCTCGAATACTCTCTATTGTTTTGTGAATGTCATTTTGTCCATCATCGTACTCATATACAACTATACCAAAAGTAGGCTCCACCTCTTTTCTGGCTATCTCCGTTGCGTGATACTCATTATATTTGGGGTCGCACTTTGTCTTTAGCCAGTCTTCACCCCTTTTCATGTTGCATACTCGTGGCAACTTGTAAAAACCCGTATCTACTATAATGGTACAATCTTCATTTAATCTAGACACGCTGCAACCTGTCTGGGTATCATTCCCATTTTCAGCTTGCTCCAGCTCCGCAAATATGCAACCAGCACAATCCATATTTATCCTCTCGTTACTTTAATCTCGTAGTGCATGCCATTTATTTGAGAAGATGCGATCCTTAAACCCAAAGATTGCAGAGTATTAGAAATTTGATCGCATGTGGTCATTGATTCGCAGACGCCAATTAACTGGGCAGCGGATAGCTCGTCTACCTGATCGTTGATAACATATTTACAAAACAGTCTAACGTCTGTTCCGCCTATTACCAGATCTCCCCCCATGCGCATTTTAGTGGCCAGATGCTCCAAAACCTTGGGGATATTATCAATGCTAAAAAGATCCAATATATCATTAGCCACGATAGAGGTGCATTCATTATCGGACACCGTAGATATATCCAAGGAATTGGGAGAGGCTTCAACCCTCGTATAGTTTTCGATGGACTCTTGACCCGGTTTAACAATGTGTAATTTCATATAATAACTCCATGAGCTTTGTCAAAAATATTGTTCCATGTATCGATGAACTTGCTTTCTGAAAAATCAGTCAAAATAGTTTCTCTGGCCGCTTTGCCCATCTTGTTTCTTAAGTCCTCGTCGTCTAACAATTGTTTAATATACCCTTTTAATTCCTCTTCGTCGTTTGACATAAACCCATTGACACCGTTTTCAATTATTTCAGGTATCATGCATGTTGCGGTAGTTACCACAGCAGACCCACAAGACATGGCCTCAAGCAGGCAGGTTGGGACTGGGCTAATTGTGGATGTGTTCAAAAAGATTTGTGCCGTATTATATTCCTCAGCCAACTCTTTAACTGAAGCGGCTGGTTTGGATAATCCTTCTGTTTTTCCGACCAGTCTTGTTTCAAAGTTCTCTGTGATACGCTGCCAGCCACTATAGTTGCAACAGTAGTCTCTGTTAACAAAGTCGTTAACCACACTGAGAACTACCGGTTTTTTTTCGATGTCCATTGGTTGGAATGTCTCGGAGTCCACTGAGTGGTGAACAACAAAGGGGCCTTCGTAATCACCCTGTATGTCCCACTTGTCAACTGAATACTCAGAGATAAAGACATTAATATCCCCAAGCATATGCCTGAAAGCATTGGTTTGGTCTGCGGGCCAGCTAGGAATAGGAAGTGTGTGCTCCAAAGACACTACGGGGATTCTTAACGTCTGGTTTATCTGTTGTGAAACCTGAAACTGCCCAAACTTACTTTGACTCAAAATAAAATCAAAGTCAATGCCATTCAGTATGGAGTTCTTGGGAAGCACGTAATGGTTGCTGGGTTTTGGGGCATATGTATCATCCCACTCTTTGCAGTCATCGTACCTAAATGAATAAAAATTGTGCCCCGTCTTACAGAGCTGTGTCTGATATCTTTCATGGGTATCAAAAGTTAATATGTCATATTTCTCTTTCACCCTATTGGCTTTATTAATAATTGAAATGGTTTTATTAGTCATTCAGTAGTCCCTTTATCTGTTCTCCGATAATGTCGTATGAGAACCTTTGGGCGCTTTTCATGCCCGCAGATTGAGCTTGAGCCTTATATTTGATTGGGTTTGACTTGTATCTATTGTAGTACGTCCGCATCTGTTCTCTTATCTTTTTTTCGCATGGTGAGAACCAATACTCACGGGCGGTAAACATGTCTGGAAAAGCAGCATCGGAACACTTGCACACGCTATAAACCCCATCAATACACTTCCCTGTGTTGTCATCATCGGAAATAAACTCTCTGGGGCCTCCAAAGTTGCTACATATTGGCGTACTACCAAACGCCATGGCGTCAAACGACGGAATGGACCAAGCCTCTCCATGAGACGGGCACAAGAAACAATGACACTGCTGATGCAAGGCAGAGATCTGATCTTCAGTAGCTCTGTCAGAAATAATAATGTCTTTCTTGTATTTACTTGGGTCGTCAAACATTCTTAGGGACGATTTAATATTAAAAAGTTTTTGCTCCATTACCTCTTGCAGTTGATCTGGGGAGTGGCCAAATTTATTAATTTTTAAAAGCAGGGTAACATCCTCAGATATTTCAAACTCGCTATGAAAACATGAGACAATGGACTCAATATTTTTTCTATCATTCAGGTCGCCTATGTAATAAAACACAAACTTGCCCTGTATATGAGGTATCTGCAAAGGGCTATATTTTTTGGTGTACTTTGTAAGGTCGCATGTATGGTGAACTACCTCAATGGGGATTCCCAGCTTGTCTTTCTCTAGGAATTCTTTACACTGAGAGTTAGGAACCCACACGCCATCCATTTGCTGTAAATAATTAAACCATGGCAGATGTTTAACACTGGTAGACTCTGCGTCTAGCAATGCTATGTTCTTCTTGAATTTTTTCGTGCCCACCAGATGGTGCGGAAGAACGTGCTGGACGCAGAAATCAACACCCTGCGTATCCTTTCTTTCCAACTCTGCCAACCTACCAGAGATTGCTTTATCTCTCGTTAGGGTAACGTTACGGCAGACTACATCTACCCCCACTGAGTCTAGGGCTAATATGTAATCTGTTGCTGCCTGCGCCCACCCGCCCTGCTCTTTGTAGTGGCCTATATATAAAATTTTCATTCCTGATTCCTTAAGTCTAGTACGCCAAAACCATTAACGGCGTCGTGGACCGTAAAGTCATAGTCTGTTTCACTGAGTAGCGTTCCTTTTATAGAGAAGTCATCAACCAAAACTACACACTTCTTGTCCTTAATTTTATTGAACTGGTCTAGTGTTTCTTGTGGGTCATTACCCCCATCTAAATAGTAAATGTCGTATTCGCCTTGGCCAATTGCGTCGATGGCATCCCCAAGCATAATCTCCACTGGGTATTGCAACGCATGGGATGCCAGCGTTGAATTTGCTAAATGGTCCAGATTTATGTCTACAAGTGTTAGCCGACCTCCATGAGCATTGATATACGCCCCGAAAATCAGATCGCTCCACCCAGACCCTATTCTCCACTCGGATTTGAAAGTTTCTATAGCTCCTACTTGAAACACTCTAATGGGTTCAGGATAAAACTCTTTGAGCACTTGGCTAAATATGTGGTCTCTGGTGTTGACAGTTCGGGTACCCTCGCCGTCTTCTGATTGAACTTCCACGGTGTCTATTCTGTTTTTAACACCCGAAAACAATATGCTGTGGGCTAACAGGAATTCGGATTTCCATACATCTATTGGTTCATTCATGATTGCTCGGTAGACATCCTTTGTTTTATAGTTTCGATCCTTTTTCTTTCCCAAGCATTGTTCTTTTCGCACTGAGCGTGCAGGTTGTTGTATGCATCATCAAAAGAGAAGTTTGCCCTTACATTTAATCCATCAAATGCGGCTGAAGACTCATTGAAGTACATACCCCCAGTGGAAGACGTGGAAGACTGATACATCAGATCCCTAGTAAGCCTAGCTTCAAAAAAGGTACCAATACGAGAGGGGTCTCCAAGAACATGCAATATCAGCCACTTGGCAAGCTCACTATGGTTTACATTTGGTGGAATATTTTCTGGCTTTGCCTCTGGCTGGTGAATGCTTGGCGGTGATGCCCAAGTTTGCTCTACCGGGGGCACTTCCACGCTATCAAAGTAGTCCTCCCATTTCTTGCCACTCAGGTGCCATTGAAAGTGCTTCTCAAACAACTCTCTAGTCCTTTTGCCAGCTTTCTCTCTATATTCATCGCTAGCATTAAAGAAATCCAAAAAGTAAGATGCGGCCCCTTCATTATCCGGCACAGCCCGCAAACATCCCGTTTCCAATTCTTTGTATAAAGCCTTGGGTTTTATTGGGTGCCCTTCTAGCTTGCGAATTTCACTCTCCATGGCAGAGTAATCAGTTCCACACACGGGAACTCCGCATGCGGCAGCTTCAACATAGGGAAGCCCAAACCCCTCACAGTTCGCATATTGTGTATACAGATCAAATAAGTTTTGAATATCAGAAAGATCTTCATAAGATGCCCCATTCTTCACGTTGGACAGGGTTGCCCCCCACTTTCCGGTGAATGGAGACTGGGCAATAGCCCCCTTGAATAGCGAGGGGAACGGTTTTTTTGTTTCTGGGCATATATACGTAAACAGAACGTGTGACGAAAGCTCATGCTCTTGCAGTAGTTCTGGTAAGTCCCAGCCCAAATCTGGATACGACGTGTGACAATACAAATAGAAATTTTTGTCTTTTGACTTGTTGAGAAATATTCTGAACGCCTCAAACAAATCTGGGTAAAGCTTACGTCTTTGGTTGCGCATAACCGTGCCGATAATCTTGCAGTCTGGGTCTATCCCAAACTGTTCTTTGTGGCCTCTTTTGTCTTCTACTGGCTTATAAGCAGGGTGGGCTGACGGCGGCGAACTGCCCAAGTAGTTGATTTGCCCGCCAGATTGATCCATTAATATTCCGCCAGCCCAGTCGGAATAAGTAAAGCACGCATCGGCTGATTGATATGTCGCCACCCATTGCCTCGCTTGGGGTCGTGCGTCCACCGTGGGCATCAACGCCCACTTAAAGTATTTCCTAAATGGAGACCGCTCAGCAAATTCTAGCATCCAGAAATCACGGATGTCGCAAACGATATCTGGAAAGAAATCCAAGCAAACGTGTTCAAATATCCACTCTCCAAATTGATTGCTGCCCGACGCTCCGTATGCATCCATCTCTTCTTTAGATGCCTTGGGTTCGCTTGACTGATTGGGAACCACACCGTAGTACTTCCAAGGTATATTCGCTGCCCTTGGGTCGTTACGCTCTCCATAAGAACCCATCTCAGCAAGTTCATACTTCCCTGTGCTGTTAAGATAGTTCAGTGTTTCTCTGGTATATGTAGCGTAACCAGTATTTAAGAACGTAGCCTCACTGCAAAACAATATACGTTTTTTTCTCATAATTCCTGCTCTTGGTTAAGGCACCCAAAATCAAATTCATTCACCCTGAAGAGTATGTCGGCTTCCCCTTTTCCATTCTTGGCAGAAGCAGACACGGTCATTTTGGTGCCCTTTTGAGCCAGCTTGGCAATAGTTTCGGCCCCTGTGTGCCACGCCTCAAAAGTTAAGACAGTGGGCATTCTTTGCTTCTCTCCGGTATTTTTGCTTCTTCTATATGTATAGGTGACCAGCTTAAAAACAAGATGGCTCACATTACTACTAATAGATAGCTCGGGGTCTTCTAACAAGAAGCCGGTAAAATTACAGATGTTCATTAATTTCCTTGTCCTATAGCGTTATATGTAATAGCTGCTACCGAGGAAAAAGACAATTATATTTCGTGAATTTTTTCTATAATAAAGGAACTGTCTTTTTCTACAGATCCGCAGAAGAGTAAATTGTTGCCCTCGTACAATATGTATTGATGTTTTTCTCGGGCTTCTGGGAAGACAACAACACTGTCCAGTGAGCATGTTTCGTCTTCTATTGTCAGAAAGGCCATTGTTTTTCCCTTTGTCTTGCCCTTTTTTACCTTGTAGTTAGCAACCCTGTTTACGTTGGCGGCCACACAAATCCCCTTGCCAGTCTTGCCGTTTGTAATATCTTTACAAGACGTATTGGCAGTAGACGTGTCAGATGACTCAATACGAGCAAGTGACACCGGGCACCCTAAAAACTTGGCCTCCTGCTCAATGATCCATGCGGGATCGTCACTCAAATCATACGGGGGATTGTCTAACATCTCTGCCTCATTTAAAACAATTTGACTTCGTTCTACCTTGCTGGTTCCTCCACCCATTTTCTTTACGGGCGCAAGGTCTCGGAAGCAATCAGACATTCTAGACCATTGTTTATCTGGATAATTCTTTGTGACCCAGTTAACCTCTGCTTTAGTCAACTCTCTAAAAATAAGATACTCGTACAGGGCCTTATTTCTAGAAACATTAGCCTCCTTCGTAGAGAAAAACCCAATTGAGCAAAGGGCCTTGAAGGCGGTTGCATTGATTCTAGGGGACAGATAGATTACTATGTCCAGCCAGCTAAATTCTTCTGGCTTTTTTCCGAGTTCTTTTTTTGTGTCTGCTATTGCTTGCATAACCTTGTCTCCGGTCACGCCTGTTAAAGACTTGATATCCTTGATACCGAATTGTATACTTCTGCCGTACAGCTTGAATTTCTCACTAAATCTAGACAGATTAGGTATCTTAACTTCCAAGTTGAAGAGCTTAGCTTCAGACAATAGTTCGTATACCTCTTGGTGGGGATCTTGCTTGTCGGCGGCGTGGAAGAAATACGACAAGAAGAATTCCTTGGTATGATTAGCCTTATACCATGCTGACCAATAGGAGTTAATAGCATAAGCCACGGCATGGGACTTATTAAAAGAGTATCTAGAAGATTTTTCAATCCAACTAAAAATTTCTTCGGCAACATCATTACTAACCAATCCTACGAACTGAGCGCCCTCTAAGAATGACTCTCGAACCTCGGCCATAAGTCCAGCCTTCTTCTTTCCAATAGCCTTTCTAAGTATATCAGCTTCTTGAAGATCAAACCCAGCGATTTTTTGGGCGATACGCATAGATTGCTCTTGGTATACCAGAACCCCATATGTGGGGCTTAAAATTTCCTCAAGAGACTCATCTAGATAGGTCACCTTGTCTTTTTTGCTCTTACGATCAACGTAGTGCTGGGTCATAGATTTGCCTTCAGACATGGCCTTCAAACATCCCGGCCTAATCAGGGCAATTAATGCTGCCAGTTCCTCAAGGTTGTCCGGTGACACCTTTTTGGACCACGACTTACCAAGGTTGCTCTCCAGTTGGAAAACCCCTTTGGTTCGACCATTTTTGAACAAGTCCCAAGTCTTATCGTCTTTGTAGTCAATCATTTATTTTCAAATCTTTGATAGCTAAATTAAAACAATCTGCCTTGACAACGAAGTTGTTGTCTGGATCAACCTGACCCTTTTTTAGTTCTTTCGCCTTTTTGTAGAACGCTTTTTTGTCTTTTTCTCCAAGATACCATGCTCGGCCCCACTTCCCATTCTTGTACTCTATTCGCACAAAGCAATAGCTATCACATCCCTGCTTAGTATTGTACTTTGCCACGCTACACTCGTAATAAGGCTTCGGGGGACTAGTACACCGCTTGGTCTTCACGTCGTATTTCTTGTCTCCACACACAATGTCATAGTCGTATGTGTTGTTTATTTTACCACGTAAAATGCGATTTGCAACCTCTTCTCCGAGAAATCCAGCTAAATTTCCCTCGCCGGAAAGGATGCTATTCTTTATTACACCCATTTCCTTGGCCTTCTTCTTGGCCCTAGTGAGCATGGTTTTAGTTATTTTTACTTCAATCATACGTACAACTTTCCATCTGCAAAAGCCTTTTCAAATTTCATGTTGCGATACACCGCCCTGCGGGACTTTTGCAGCTTGATAAATATATTGGCGGTGTCCTTGACATCTTGAAGGGCGTCGTGGGCATTTTCTGACGACAGCCCCATTCTCTCTCTCAAGGAATCCATACTAATAGACTTCACGTCTGGGTCTCCTTCAGTCCACAACCACACGTCATCCATAACATCAATCTTATAGATTTGGTGAAACAACTTTTGACATTTCCTCTTGTCGTCCCAAGGGCCATATGCTTTACACAATCTGTCTACGATCTTCATGTCGTACCCAATAATGTTAAATCCGGCAGGAATGGGAGCAAAATAGGGTGTTCCTTTCCAGTTGTACTTATTAACAAAGTTAACAAACTTCTTCCAAACACCCTTCGGGAGTGGGGCCTTGGCTAAGCCTGCCCTAGTCTTGTTTGTGATCCTTAACGCCTCGTCTTCCACTGGGTCGACTCCGGCTTCGGCAGCTTTCTTGTCGTCTAGGATCGGTCTCATTTCACTGTTGAACTCGCCCTTCAGTTTGAAGTTTCTCCCATCCAAGGCGATGGCAGCAATCTGAGTTGGCTGGCACCTTAATGGGTTTCGGCCACCGGTTTCAAAGTCAAAAACAATAATATCCCTGTTCATATTAGTTCCTCTATTTTCATAATCTTGTCTAGGAGGTTGATCCCCAAGACATCAAATTTAACATGACCCAGCGCTTCTAGGTCGGCCATTTCCAGTCCCGCAATTTTCTCTCCACCGCTTCTTTGGTTCACCATGGGGCAAACTGTGTTGAGTTCATCAACTGAAATCACAACACCCGCCGCATGTTTACCTTGGGTTTTGAATGTGCCCTCTATTTTAATGGCTTGGTCAAAGAAGTCAGCGTAGTCTCCGTCAAGCTCTCCTCTATCATTGACAAAGCAGTAATCTCTAAGGTCTTCTGGATTGTTGATTAACGCCCACCTGATGATCGAGCGGTCCTCTTCGTCCATCTCCTGCAACTGATCAGAAATGTCGGCCTCGTTTGGGATGGCCTTTGTGATTTCGTTCATTTCACTAAATCCACACGCACTGTTAACACGCAACACTTCTTTTATCGCACTTCTTCCTTGGAGTCTTCCGAATGTAAGCATCTGGCTCACGTTGCCGTGGCCATAGGTATCTTTGAGGTAGGAGATAATCTCATCGCGCTTGTTCCCGGGTACATCCATATCAATATCTGGTAGGGATATGTGACCCCCCGTGTTTCTCCCACTATTATAGAACCTTTCAAACAATAAGTCAAACTCAATCGGGTCAATTTTAGTAATACCGATCATATAAGAAACCAGACACCCAGCAGCAGAGCCTCGCCCCGGACCCGACAGCCATCCTTGCCGATTGACATAATCTACAATATCTTGTACAATTAAAAAATACCCAGACAAGTTGGCCTCAAAAATTACATCCAGCTCCTCTTTGATCCTGTTTGCATATCTATTTTTTTCCGCCTCGTCGTCTACCTTTCCGCTTGGGATCATTTTCTCTTTCCATCCATCCCTGCAAAGCTGCGTTAGGTATTCATTCTCCCCAAGCCCGCTTGGTGTAGAAAATTTTGGAAGCATTGGCTTGTTGAGTATGTTGTAGTTCTCGCATTTGTTGTAGATCTCATCAAATTTTCCAATCTGCGGGTCTAGCACAATAACCTCGGAGATCTCCGTTTTGTTCTTTAAAAAGAAGTCGTTTGATTCAAAGAAAACTTGATTTTTAACCTCTTCCCCAGCGGTTAACTGTTTACTTACTTTGGGTAAAGTGGTCTTCATACTAGAGCATAGTAAAATGCGATGTAACGGTGCGTCCTCCCTGTCGGTATAATAAATGTCCATAAATGACTCGGACTTGCGATAAAAGTCTTCGCCTCTGATGGGGGAGTTGGCTTCGCTACCAGCAATACTAATCAAGTTGCCCTTACTAGAGACATGTGTTAGTAAAGCATTGTTTACCTCACCAGAGTCATCTAAAGATGACACTATCTGGATAAGGTCTAGCCAGCCTTCTTTATTTTTTGCAAACAGGGAGAATCCATCGAACGAGCACCCAATGATAGGCTTCACGTCGTTCTTTATGCATGCCTGATAGAATGTCACCGCTCCAGACAGGGACTTGTAGTCCGCGATGCCGCATGCTCTGTATGCATTATCTGCACATTTCTTTGCAAGCTGTGCAGGCTTGGAGAATCCCTTAAGCAGGGAATAGTGGGTATAATTACACAGTGGAAACCAGTTCATATTTCAACCTCTCAATGTGTTAAGTTTCACTCTATTATAGCAAGAGTGAGTCAATTTGTCAAATTAATTTTTGAAAAATGATGAAGTGAGGAGGCCACGACCTGATGCATGTCGTAATATTTGTAATCGGCCAGCCTTCCACCGAAGATATACTTGGATCTGTCAATCAATTTTTTGTAGTGAAAATATAGATCGTTGTTCCTTGTGTCATTCACGGGGTAAAACTTCTCTTGGCCCACTGACCAGCTTTTGGGGTATTCTTTGGTGATGACTGTGTCTGGCTGATTTGCATAATCAAAGTGCTTGTGCTCTACAATTCTTGTAAATGGCACGCTTTCTTCCGTGTAGTTGATAACAGCGTTGCCTTGGTAGTCACAGTTTTCTATTTCTTCATTCTCAAACCTCAAGCTCCTCCACTCCAACGTGCCATAAGCGCTGCGGAAAAATTCATCAATAGCCCCTGTATATACAACCATCTTGGCTTTGCTATCCCAGTAGTCTTGGGCAGACAAATAATCTATCCCTAGTTCAACTGGTATCCCATCTAGCATTCTCTTAAATATGGCAGTATAGCCCCCAATCGGTATGCCTTGGTACTTGTCGTTAAAGTAGTTATCGTCATACGTGAGCCTGATAGGTAATCTTTTTATGATGGAAGCTGGCAATTCTTTAGGATCTTTGTTCCATTGCTTCTTCGTGTACCCATAAATAAAAGTATTGTATATTTCTCGTCCCACTTGAGAAAGAATCCACTCCTCTAAATTTTTTGGGTCTGAGCACGGAATTTGCACATCCTCCAACGCCCGCTTTGCTTCTTCGGGCGTATTGACGCCCCATAGCTGGTGCAGAGTAAATAAATTGATCGGAAAAGAGTAGATCTCTCCCCCGAAGTTAACCTTTGGTCTGTTCACATAATTATTGAACGACGCCCACTGGTTCATAAATTCCCACACGCGGTCGTTGTTGGTATGGAAAATATGAGGGCCGTACTTATGTACGTGAATACCGTTATTGTTTTCTGTGTAACAATTGCCCGCGATATGGTTACGCTTGTCTACAATCAGGCATTTTTTGCCAGCGTCGGTGGCTTGTCTCGCAAAGACTGACCCAAATAAACCACATCCCACTACGAGATAGTCATACTTAGAGGTCATTGTTTTTCCCTTTATACCAATCGACTCGTGCTGACCTATTTGAATTGTAATACCACTTCTCTTTTGCTATTTCTGTTGGTATGGTTAATATGTCTTGCTGGTTGAGCCACAGCATAGTTACGCACTCAGCAATATATGCCACTGTTCTTTGGTCTACCCAGTCTACGCCGGTAGTCATATCATTAGTACGGCAAAAGTGACGTAGTATGGGCAAAACTTCGTTGTCTTTAAAGAACTTTGTATATTTGTCATACAAAGTCTTGCGACATATAATTTGATTACACGCTGCCACTTTCGGGCTGTCGGGATTAACCTTTAAGTTCAAAGTCTTGAGTAATAGCTTTTCAACCTCTTCTTTCTGTCGCTTAGAAAAATATAGATGCCTAAAAACCGACCCCTTGTTTTTGAGAAGCCATTGACTAGCATAGTACATGTTGCCACACAGCACCACGTCCTCCTTTCCTGATAACAATAGTCCCTTGCTCGCATGCCAATTGTGGAACTCGTCGATAGGGTTGAACCCTTGGTGTTTAATATTCCAAGACGCCGTGACGACGCCTACATATTCTGCACTGTCATCAAAAAGTTTATCACATAAAAAAGCCCTGCTTTCGCCGTAAGCGTTTGACTGGAACTCATGATATTCACCTAGATCCATATCATCTAAGTATATTTTCTTAAGGTATGACCGATCCTTTATTGTGTTGAACTGTTTCTCGCTGTGTCCTAGAACGGCAATCTGTACTTTAGATGTGTCTGGCGTTTCCTCGTCCCTGTATTTGTTTACAAAACGCCTTGCCTCAGCCTCATATATTCTTAATTCTTTTCTGGTCATTCTTTATCTCGCTCTGGGGATGAGCCAAAAGACCATGCACCTGCTCGTACCTCATTTGGTATCACTAATACGTCCTCCTGAGAATTGAGCCACATCATGGATATACACTCTATCACATACCCTACCGGCCTAGTGTCAGTGTGGGGGTTGTGGGTCACCATGTCGTGCCTCTTCCAAAGGTTGGTTACTCTGGGGAGTATTTCTTTTTCTCTGAAGAATTTAATATACCTATTGTATAAATTTCTGTGACATATAAACTGATGGGAGTTCGCTGTGGGGCGACTACTCAAAGACAGTTTTAAAGATTGGAGAAGCCTCCAAATCAACTTCATTTGGGTGATGCTAAACCCTAAGCTTTTGAAGACATGATTATCGTTGTGAAAATTTGCCCAGAAGGGGCTAGAGTGCTTGTCTATGTTTTTCTCATCGGTATATTTTCCAAACCAAGCAAGCGTGCTATTTGTGTCCGCGCAGAGTAAAACGTTGTCTCTCTTGGAGCGGAACATGGCCTTGGCCGAACACCAGTTGTGAAAATTATCAATAGGGTTCAACCCTTGATACTTTATGTTCCAAGAGGCGGTGGCGACCCCAACGTATTCTACACCGTCATCAAACAGGTCGTCACACAAGAAAGCTCTACTTTCTGAGAAGTAGTTGGACTGGAACCTTTTATGGTATTTACCTAGATCAAGGTCGTCTAGGTATACCTTTTTAAGATAAGGGCGATCCGATATAGTGTCAAACTGCTTCGGGCTGTGCCCAAGAATTGCTATCTCTGTTTTGGGCAGCGTCTCCACTTCTTCTGCGCAGTCATACTGATGGAGAAAGCGGTCCACTTCAGGGGTGAATGGTATTGGACCTCTGTAGGACTCTTTGTATATTTCTCTTTCTTCTTCACTTGCGTTCTGACACCACTTCAGATTGGTGCCATCCATTATCTTTTGGAAGATTGGGCAAAACCCAGATTGGATACATACGCACTGTGAAGTGTCTAGCTTCTGCATTCTGCCTCAACCCTATCTAACAGGAATTAAGACTCTGCCGTTTTTCCTATAAATTCCCGGCTGCCTGTAATTATAAATTTCCCCAGTTTTGGGGTCTTGATACCGGTAGGTTTTGGCGTCAGATTTATCTTCTTTGTGAAGGTGGTCACCCAAGGGTACGCACTTGCCGTCCTTTTCTGTGTACCCATCTTTACAGTTAGGGGGATATCCAGCCTTGTCGTCACCTGTGGACTCATACCACAATTGAAAGCCTGCGGATTCAACATAACTCAAATCCTCACAAGCCTTGCTCATACAAATGGCTGTACGCTGCTTTTGATCTGGGTATTCCCGTTGCATGACTTCACTACTCATGCATCGAGACATAAACCCCTTGGGGTCTTCTTTACCCTTCTTGGATGGGATAGGCATCTTATATTCCCCTAAAGTTAAAACCTAAAATACAGATACACGCCAGTGCGGCGTGGATAAAAAAGCTGCTGATTGTAATAGCGATACCTGTAATGATATGAATATCTACGATAGTTATAGTAAGACGACATGGGTCTGGGTCGAGGACGGAAGAAATTGGCGTTTCTTTGCGCCCTTAACCTCATTCGGCGGGCTTCCGCCTCTCTGGCAGCCCGTTCGTGTACTAGTTGCCGACGTACTGCTACGGGTAACACTTTTTGCGCTGGTTCTGGTGGTGCTTCCGCTTTACTCACGGAGGTACAACACATGAAGACAAGTAAGCCGGATACTACAATCTGTTTAATCATTACGTCCTCCTAGTTTTGTCTTGAGTTTTACTGCTTGGACTATAGCAACAATCGAACCATCCTTGAACCTGTGAGTCTGACCATTTTTTGGGTCGAGTGTCCATGATCTTTTTACGCAAAAGCGTTGCTGACCAACCGTGTCCCCTTGGAATAAAATGGATATCAATACCTAATTCACATCCAGTGTAGTCAACCCTGCATTTGTAGTCATCTCCCAAAAACCTTACATCAATTTTTGGATCGTCTGACTTCAGTATGTCGAGCAAGTCTTGTTCTATATTATAA